>JACCDR011257589.1_pt1 | contig 62278 bp, 90 predicted proteins | sample 7446431 | NCBI WGS metagenome assembly JACCDR01 (sample SAMN15323443, study PRJNA562643) | freshwater metagenome | isolation source: river surface water | place: USA:Blue River Watershed | collected 2017-08-17 | reverse complement strand
GCGCGCCCGATGTCATAGGCGACGTTCGGGTTGATCTCGGCCGGCGTAGCGCGACCGTTGACGCGCGGATCGCCAAGTGCGGCCGCAGTCGGTATGGTGGGCATGCGGGGCATGTTAAACCCTTATCCGAATTGCATTTTTGAGAATGAAGAGAAGGCGCTGCCGATGCCGGACAGGATCGACGCTCTGGCCTGCGAGCGCGAGGCCATAGCGCGGATGGCGCCCTCATAGCGATCGGACTTGGCCGCCTCGTTCAGTGAGCGCTGTTCGTTCTGTGCCGAGGCGATCTCCAGGTTCTGGCGAAAGGCGCCCTCACCGATGAGATCCTGCTCCAGCAGGAGCGGCGAGCCTTGCGCGAGGTCGACGCCGCCCTGGGCGAAGCCGGCGCGCGCCTTGGCGGCGAGAGAGTTGGCCTCCTTCACCTGGAGGTCGCCGCGAAGCTGGCCTTCCGCCTGGCGACGGTTGGCCTCGATTTCCTTCTGCCGAGCATTGAATTCGGCGATCTTTTCTTGTGCGTCAGCCTGCGCGTTGAGCGCGCTCGCCTGGGCAAATGAGCCGACGAGCCCGACAACGGCGCTGATCGCCATTGCAGCCATTGCCATGGAGGGGAATCCCTACTATATGAAGTTCAAGATGGGCGGGAGTTTTTGGTGGCTCTGCAACGGCTTCGTCTCGTGGAGAGAAACCGACGTCAGAGTGCCCTCAAGACGTTAACAAAAGGGGTCAGGCTGGATATGAGAAGGCAGAAGGTCTGCTGACTCACAACTGAGGTCGAGAAGTCAGCCGGCAGTGAGGGCCGTCTCAGTACTCACATTCTTAAATTTCGCTAAGATCGTATCGACCTCAATCGCATAAGTCGGACCATGCGGATCGGTTTCTTCGACGACTACGCCACCAACCCATTCGATAAATTTATCGGCGTCAGGGACATCACGGTCGGCGATCGCATACAGTACCTTGAAGCCCATATCCTTGAGCACCTTGGCCGACTTCGCGACGCCGCGCATAACCATCGTCAGGTATTTCCGCGCAAAATACTGATTTGGCCCGCCGTAAAAAAACACGATGGCGACAGCCTCACCTTTCCCGTTCTCATCCAGGTAGACCCCACCAAATCCAAGTGGCGTACCATCCACGGTGATGAGCGTATTGCCCATCGCGCGGCCCGAGATATCCTTCGCCTCCTCGGCCGTCAGGAAATACTGAAAATGCCATGGTTCGATCGGAACGAGCTTGGGCGCGACCTCACTCGTTGATCTGGATGTTGGGGATGAGGGCGTCGATCGTCGCGGGGCCAGGATTGACGGTTGCGATGATAATGCGTGGATCGCGTTCATTCGTGCCGTCAAACTTCGCATATTTCTCGCCCGTGAAGAACCGAGGCAGGTTGCCCAAAACCGAAGATTGCGACAGCGTCACCAGCTTCGACATCTTGCCCGGCGCGCTGCCGGCATAGAGATTGTCGGCGGTGTCGGACAGCACCCAGCCCATGTTCTGGACCGACTTGGGCTGGTTCATCGCGGTGCCCTTCTGCCCGCCATAGGCCAGCTTCAGCGACTTCCAGATCGACTGGAAGCCGAGCCCGACAAACACCCGGCTGGAGCCATCTGGCACATCGACTTCACCGCCCGAGACCGTCGCGGTGCCGGCATAAGCGCAATCGGCCCATATCTGCACCTCCTCGCCTTCCAAATGGTCGAGGCCGCTCACCGAGTTGACCTCCGAGGCCAGGCCCCACTGTCCGCCGGGAATATAGCGCGGGATGAACACCGACGGCTTGACGGTCGGGTCCTCGACCTCGCCGAGCAGCGGATAGTCGATGGTGCCCTCGACCTCCATGGCACTGACGTAATTGTCGATGGTGATCTTGCCGCCATCGACCCACATGATCATGCCCTCGTGCCCGATCTCGAACACGTCATCGGTCGCGGTGATGGTGACCGGGCCGGCGACGATCGAGGACGGCGTGATGCCGACGTCAGGCCGCTCGATCGCGGTCTCCAGCATGCTGTCGAGGTGGACCATGTCCTCCGGGTTGAAGGAGATCTCGGAGCGGGAGCGCTCGATCATCCGCACCCACTGCCCGCCGATATAGCGCCGGATCAGCCAGTAGACCGCGTCCTCGTCATTCTCGCGCATGGTGATCGAATCCTCGATCAGCCCCTTGGTGCGCATCGAGCCCCAGGCCATGATCTCTTCCTCGCGGCGGAACAGCGCCGGCTTGGCGCGCCCGTCCTTGAGGATGGCGAAGATCCGCCGGTCGGGCTCCTGCTGCACCGAGAACGAGACGATGCCGGACTGGCAGGTCTCCGGGTTGAGCCGGTTGAGGTCGACCGAGACGAAGCTGTCTTCCGAGAGCGCGCGGGTATTGTGCGCGAACTGCATCACCCGGCGCAGGTTGCGGTGGATGTAGATGATGGAGTCGCCGGCAATCTCGGCTTCCAGGCCGGCACTCCCCTCCTCCCCTTGAAGGGAGGGTTCCGTGGTGGTGGGGCCGACCGGCTCGGACAGATTGGTTGAGCGGATGACGAACTCCTCGCTCTGGGTGCCGATGCACAGGAAATCCAGCTCGCGCATCCAGCGGATGCCCTCCGCGGATTTGGAGCGCAGCGTGATTTGCACCGAACGATCGGCGTCCACCCCGTCGGCCATCGAGAAATAGTCGTCCGAGACCGAGGACCAGAGCTGGCGCCGGCGTGCCATCCAGATCCGGCCATGAGCGAAGGCGCACACATTGGGCCATTCGTTGATGTCGGACCAGGCCGAAATGTCCCACACATCGGAAGCGCCGGCACGGGCGAACGGCTTGATAATCTCCACCGTGACCTCGGTGGCCGAGACGTAGGACAGAATGCGCGCGATGCCGACCTGGGAGCCGCTGTCAGAGGACAACTCGAGCGTTGCCGAGCCGGAGGTCCACTCGCCCGGATAAACTGCCAGCCGGTAATAGCAGGTGGTGTTGTCCATCCGGCCATCGACCGAGCCGGACTGGGAGGCCGTGTAGACGCCGTCGGACGTGCCGCCCTTGCCGGTGTCGGCGATGGCATAGCTGTCGTTGTAGGTCTCGTTGCTCGCGCCGGTGAAGGTGATGACCTTGGAGAAGTCGTTCTGGTTGCCGTTCGAGCGCTCCAGCGTGACGGTACCAGTGAAGGTGCCGGTGATCGAGGCGCGGAAGATCCGGTCGGCACCCACCCCTGTCACCTTGACCGGGTCGGTGTAGACCGAGTCGCCGGCCGCATTCTTGCGGGTGTACTGACCAGAATGGGTGAGGCGCAGCAGGCGGCGCACGTCGTCGGAGGAAAAGATCGAGCCGGAGGAGGTGATGCTGGCCTGGCCGGCACGGTCATCGGGCGTCAGCTTCACCCCGAAGGTACCGAGCTCGAACGGGCCGTCATCGGGCTCGTAATGGATCAGCGACCAGGAGCGATGATCGCGGCGCTCCAGCACGCGCGGGGCGTAGTCCCGGTGCAGCATGAACAACCGGTCGCCATCCTGGGCGGTGTAGACGCCGAACAGATCATCCTCGGCCCAGGGGGACGGCACCGTGAACACCGGGCCCGGCAGGAACTGGACGTTGTCGATCAGCTTCTTCGATTCCTTGCCGCCGTACCAGAATTGCAGATGGTGGGTGCCGGTCGACGTCGGGGTGAAAGACAGCCGATGGGTGCCGCGCCTCAGATCGCGCGCATTGAGCAGGTTCGAGGCGCCGGCTGACGTGCCGACGCGGATATGGACCGGCCCCTGGTCGATATCGAAATCGATGACGTGGAGGGTGTTGGCCTCGTTCACCGTGAATGTGGTGCGGGCAATGGCGTCCGAGGCGCCGTTCGAGGTCAGGACGAGCTTGCCGCCCGACGCGCTCGCTGAGGAGCCGCTCCCAGAATTGTCAGTCCAGCCGGTGAAGGTGCCGAACCCGCCATTGGTGATGAGGGCGCTGACCTCAGGGATGGAGAGCATTCCGTCATTAAGGTAGAATTCGATCGTATTTTCAGTGAGATAGAGCAGATAATTCTGGCCAACGTCGAATTCGAATTTCTTCAGCTTGCCGCGCAGGGCGCTGTTCGTGGCGCTGTCGATATATTCGAGCGAGGGGCGGCGCGACATCGGCCCTTGCGCCTTGGGGAGCCAGTTCTCGAAGATCTCCGACGCGGCCTGATAGGATTCCACCGCCACGCGCGAAGACATCGCCTTCCCGAACTCACCGCCCGAGAAGGTCTGGAGGAAGGCATTCAAATTGGCCATGGAGACTACCTGATCAGATTGCTCAGCCGCCGCGAGCCGAACCGGGCCTTGTCCCACTCCGAGCGCACGATATGCTGCTGCGCCGGCTGCTGGGTGCTATCGATCGAGCGAGCATAGGGCAAGGTGACCTTCTGGAACCTGTCCTCCAGCCCGGCCTTGGTCTGCTTGTCGTGGGTGATGCGCATGGCGCAAAGGATGGCCAGGCTGACGCCGACGCATTCGGCGAAGTAGCTCGGCCATATCGCCTCGTCCCACTCGTCGGAGACGAATTCGAGACAGGCCGTGCCTTTGCTGGTGTGGATCGAGCGATTGACGATCTTGAACTCGTCGATCGTATTTCGCATCGCCGTGTCTTCGCACAGATTCGAGATTCGGCGGAAGTTGGGCGGCAGGGCAAAGGCATAATCGTAACGGAGCGCGGGCGCCGTGACGAGGAGCTGAAGCTCCACGCCCTGGCAGGCCCACTTCCAGTCATGAGCCTCGTATGTCGTTCCGACGGCGTGATCGTAATTTTCGTTCAGCGTGATGCTGTCGAGATCGGACGCATCGGAGATGTCGGTAATGAACCGATCACCGAGGTGTGCCATCGCTAGGTTGGCGATTGACGTTGGGTCGTACACCATGGGCTGCACCGCCTTGCTTGAAGATCTTGGCGCCCTTCACGAATTGCGCAGTCGGCTCGCAGCCCTTGGGCGGCTCGAACGACCCCTTTTCGTACATCGCGGCGATAGCCTGGGTGGCTGATTCTCGGGACTTGAAGTTGATGGCGACGACCTCGCCAGTGCCGGTCACGATCGAGTGGCCGCCGGCCGCCGTCGTGCGGAAGCGATAGACGAGACCTGGATCATCGGGATGGTCGGCGCGCAGCTCGACAACCGGGTGAGCGTAGATCCGCTCCAGCTTGGACAGCCACGCCTTGCGCACGCCTCTTTCGAGCGTGTCGACGCGGACCACCATGATCTGGTCCTCGCAGTCGGTGATGAAGATCTGATCGCCGACGCGCAGCAGGTCGCACTGGCCGAAAAAATCATCGGTGAGCATGTCGGCGAGGCGATATTCCTTGCTGTCGTAATCGTATCTGGCCTTGCCGTTCGAGCTGGACCAGAGCTGGAGGTCTTTATTCTTTGCCCGCAGGATTTGCTTTGTCATCCGTTCCTCAAATAACGAAAGGGGTGGAGCCGAAGCCCCACCCCTAACAGATTAGGCCGCGTTCCGCTCAAAGAGCGCGGTGACGTTGGCGATCGACGAGTTGTTCTGTGTCCCGCTGACCACACCGTTCAACACGTCATTGGCGGCGAACACGTTCGCAGCCGTCGGCGTGCAGGAAGCGACGCCACCGATCGCAGTCGTCCCGGCAATGGTGATGACGCCGTTGGTGACGACGGTCGCATTGCGGGAGAACGTGATCAGCGCGCTGTTGGCGTCCGTGGTCGCGCCATGCACAACCGCCATCGCCTTGATCAGACGAGCCGGCTGCGGCACAACCATGCGGAACTGGCCCGTGGTGCCGTTATTGTCGATCGAGATGCCGTCCTGGGTCAGGACGAACTGATCGATAATCGGGCGCCAGATGGCCGCGCCATCGGTCGTGTCGACGTTGACATAGACCTGGTCCTGATCCGTCTCGACCCAGAGCGAGCCGAGCATATAGCCCAGATCGACGTCATCCGATACGCCCGGCGTGCCGGTCGTTGAGACAACAGGGACGGTCAGGCCAGAGTCATCGCCATAGGCCGCCGAGAGCGTGGTGTTCTCAGCCGACGTGACCGCGGTGACCGTGTGAAAGGAAATCGACGGGTTGGCCTTGGTGGTCAACGAGTCATATTTCCGGATCAGCACGAGATCGCCGAGCTGAAGGCCGCGATCATAGCCGTCGGAGATGTGGCCGGAGCCAATCACCGTGGCCACCAGATCGGTCGTGTCGTACACCCACATACGGGCATTCGCCTTGGAACCGAAATGGATCGGGCCGCCAAGATATTCGGTATTATAAGCCATTGATAATACCTCCTCTTAGCTCAACGAAGCCTGGTCATTGACGCGAAGCTCGACGACGCCGACCGGGTCGATCACGACCGCGTTCATCGACATCGAGCCTGCACCCGACCAGCCCTTCATCAGGTTTTCCCAGTCCCAGGTGATATCCACCTCGGCGCCGATGGCGTGCCCGACCGAGCGCCAATGCCACATGAAGCATTCGGCAGTCGTGGTGCGGACGCCCGGCAGGCGGGTGGACTGGAACCAGCGGACCCGATTCCACAGCTTCATCTCCAGCCCGACATTCTTGTAGGGCAGGTTGTCGAAGCCGATGAAATCGGCGGACTTGAACTCGTCGATGGTCATCAGGTGGGACCACTGACGGGGGGTGACCCCGCAGAAGACCCGGCCGTCCGAATCGACTTCGCCATCGTCCAGAGCTTCGCGGGCGAGCAGCGCCATGTTGCGCGTGATGCCCGTCGAATAGTCGCCGACGTTCAGCGTGGCTCCAGCGTCGAGCGCGTCGATGATCTGGTCATCCGTTTCACGCGCGAAAGCACTGGACATCTCATAGACATAGCCCTCGCGAACCGGGATATTCAGCTTGGTGAGATCGAGCTTGTCGATCAGCACCGCGCCGTAGCGGTCGATGAGGGTGCAGTCCACATGCGTATGCTCGGGGTTCTGGATGGGGATCTGACCGTTCCGAGCCTTCCCAGTGACGCCGAGGACACCGAGTTTCTGAAATCGGACAGATTCGCCATTTACTTCGCCGTCGGTACGCACCAGCGAGCGGAATTTCGACTGCCGCTGCTGGTAAGACAGATGCACATCCCGATTGAATTTCTGGATGAATGCATCATCAATCGTCGGTCCTGGCATTTTCCTCTCCAAATAGACCGATGAGGGAGCCAGATATCAAGGGTGCCTCGGACATGGCGAGAGACCGGGGTGCCCTGGCGGGTCCGGCCTGATCGTCGGATGAGGTCTCGAAGATCTGTAGGGTGTGGAATTCGGGCCGAGGTCCGCTAAGGGTGTGCCCCGGTCGAAACTGATAGGAAATCAGCTAATGGATATTGAGAAGGTCAGGAAATTCATAGAAGATGAATTTAAAGATTATGAGGGAATATCAATTGAGCATGTCTGGTGCGTACGTCATGCGCCTGATCCATTCTATGGATTCAAGGCTGTATATGGGGGAACTTCACAGATATTTCATACTTATGAGTTCAGCGGGAAGCTTAAATTCGACTTCGTCTCTTATCCAAGATCCATTTACGAATACTTGAGGAAAAAAGAGACCGACCGCGTAACTCTCGTGAACGCGGTCGATAATTCTTTCGTCTGGTTCTACAAGGATGAGCTGGAATTAGCGTGATCCGAACCCACCGCCACCATGCGGACTGGCGGTGTGGACTTTCGGGTAGAGCTTCTTGTAGAGCGGGTCGATCCGCTTATGCCACTTTGCATCCGAGGGCAGCTCGCCGGCATCTAGCGCCTGCTGCTCCAAGCTGGCGATCTCGGCCTTGATGCTCTCCGCCTCGCCCGAGGAGTTCATGTTGCGCACCCGCGTGTCCTCGCCGCTCGCGCGGCCGATCTTGGCCATGGTGCGCAGCAGCGTCGGGTGGTCGCCGACCTTCATTCCATTGGCGAGCGGCAGCTCGACAAAGGAGGACCAGGCTTCCTCGCTCGGGGCATAGAGGATGCCGCCCTCGACCGCGGCATTGGCGTTATTGTCGAAGTCGGCACCCCACTCATTGCGCAGCTCGTCGACCGAGCGCTGATGGGCGGCATTGATCTGACCGACGAAGGTCTCGTCCGACTTGCGCTCGCCTTCCTCGTGGAATTTGACCAGGTTCTCGAACTGGGCCTGGGTCAGGTGGTTCTTGTGGGCGAATTCCTTGAAGCCCTCGAAGCGCCCGCGCTCGGTGTCGTCGAGCTGGCGCGGCTGGCCCTTCTCGTCCTTGCCCCAGTCGAATGCGTAGTCCTTGGCATCCTTGGGCTTGCCGACGCGCTGGAAATATTTGTCCAGCTCCTCAGGCTTGGCGTCCTGCTTGGGGACCGGCACCCGGCTGTCGAACTGGCGCCGCATCGAGCCCATCGCCTTGGCGAACTCGGTGTCGGTGGTGTATTGCTGGCCCCACTTCTCGAAGTCGGTGCGCTCATCGCCCTCTAGCGAGGCGGCTGTAAGGGCTCGGAGAGACTGAGGCGTTGCTGAGCGTCCGCCTTTATCACCACCAGCCCCTTCGCCTCCAGCAGCGCCTTGATCGCCGGCCGCAGATTTGCCGGCGTCAGCGCCAGCAGCCTTGCCTGCTCCGCCTTGCTCCCCACCGTCACCGCCACCCGAACCTCCCTCAGTGTTCCAATAGACTTGCCAGAACTTAAACATTATCCCTCATTCTCGTCTTGATAGGTTTCGTGGGTTGTCGGCCGGCGCGGGGCTTGACGACGGTGATGGTGGACCACCGGCGGCTGCTGGCGAGTGCGAAAGTCGTGCGACAGCAGATTCATGATCCGCCGCGCCGCGTCATGCCCGGCGATCATGTAGATCGCCTGCTCACCTGTCGGCGGAGTGCCATCTAAATTGACGCTGAGCCGCCCGTTCTTCAGGATCGCATTGAGGAGGTGGTCCAGAACCCGGCGACCAGCCGGCGTTGCGAACACCTCCTGATAATCCTGAGCCAGGGCAAGTAAGCTTTCTGACTGCGCCCCAACCTGCTCCGTCGACATTCACGCCTCCCTTATTGAGCCGGCATCAGCCCTTCGTCTCGGGCCTGCACCGCCCCTTCTACAGCGGATTTCATGCCTGGGCCACCGGCCTTGAGCATCTCCGCCATCATCGCCGCCTGCTTTTGCTGCTGCGCTTGCTGGCGACGCTGGGCCATCTCCTCAGGCGAGCGGATATACATCGAGGGCACCTTCATCTTGCCCCACACATCGCGGAACGCAATGTCCCAATCGATGTTGTCGAGCGCCTCGGCCGCGCCGGGGATCTCGCCGAACTGAGCTGTCGCCCCGATACCGCTAAGTGCCCGCTGCGCCTCGTTAATCTCGCGCATGTCGGCGATCATATTGTCGAAAGCGTAGATCAGCTCCTCGCCGCTCAACTCCGGCGGCGTCGGCGGGAAGATCCGGCCGCGCATGGCGAAGTCGAACACCCGGTCCATGATCGGCGGCAGCGTCTCGTTCTCAACCCGTGAGAATACCGGGCCGAGCTTGGCGGCGGCAAATTGGTTCTGAGCCGCCTGGTCTTCTGGGCTCATTTTGCTGTCGCGCTGTGGCATGGAGAACGCATCGGCGAAGAAGGCGTCGGCGATCTTGTTCTCGATGGCGCGGAGATATTCCGCGGTCATCGCCGGATTGGCGCCGAGCTGCACCGGCCGGAGCGGATCACCCTGGAACTGGAAGCCGGACGCATCGAAGGCGGTGAAGCCGCCGGCAAACATCTGGATCTCGCCGCGCAGGATGTCGATCGGCCCCTGCATGGGCGGATTGCCCTGCTTCTCAGTGATCTCCAGCAGCGCGCCGGAGACCGCCTGGAGCAGGCGGGCGTCGTTGAGCGATGCCTCGGCCGGGCCGCGGCCGCGCCCTTCCTGGGTGCGCCTGTACCATCTAACGACGGTGTAGGGCATCTTGAAGTAGCCGCCCTCGCCGATCACCTTCTGGTCCTTGCACATCAGCCACAACGATTTGTACGGCAGACGACCGGGCGCGAAGCCGAACCGGCCATATTCGGCGTTCGGCATGATGCAGTGAATGACCTCGTAGCGCTTGTTGTAATCGCAGTTCGGCCGCTTATACTCCTCCTGCAATTCGGAGGAGAGACTATCGATCCCGAACTTCGTGACAATGTCCTCGATCGTCAACATCCAGAAGCAGTATTGCTTGGTAACCGCGCCGGCAGAATCGTATTCGAACACGAAATCCTTAAGGTTGAACGCCTGAAATGTCAGGTGCTTATTGACCTTGTCGTGGTCGATATACATCACGCCCATACCGAAGGACGAAGTGTCATCCATCAGTTCGTTCATCGCCTCGGTGAAATTGCACCGCGGATCATAGATGATCTTGTGCAGGGCGTTGCCGACATACTCGCACCAGTAGCGCACATAGGGGATCTGGAGCAGCTCCTCGCGCAGCGGCTTGACGCCAGGCCAGACCCGCTCTTTCGGGCAGGCCGCCGCCACATAGCCCTCAGCGAGCCTGCGGCGAGCGGTCTCGGGATAGTTGTTCCAGATGTCCTCGGTCAGCTCCTCGCCGGGCTGGCGGTCGAACAGGAACCCCTTACGCTTGTAGTGGAAATAGTGGGCCAGCTCCTCATAGAAGATGAACCACTGCCGCGCCGCTTCTCGCAATCCCTGAGCGCGCCGAATGAGGCCGCCGGGTCCGTCTTGATTCATGATCCGGCTCCCTCTCGGAGTGCTTAGTACGAGCCTGAGGCCATCGAGCCAAAGCCCAGGCGGCGGCGCGTGGTGTCACCACTGCCAGTCGTGCCCTTCGCCACGCCGGGGGTCAGGAGTGAGGATCGCATGCCCTCGCGCTCACCAGCGGCTGCGGCGGTCCGGCGCTTCACGTCGACCAGGCCAGGATCATCGGCCTGCGGGACCGGCACCGGGTCGGCAACCTTGGGAGTCTTCGGCGTCTTCGCTTTCATCTGTGCTTCCTTTCAGAATATTTGCTTCAATAGGTAAGCAGTCGTCAAGATGACGCCGCATACGACCCAGCCTAGCCATGGCCTTACCCAGATGTACCTGAGAGCAACCCCAAGATCTTCCCGGTATCCCCGCCCCTCATCGCGTAAATGATCAGAAGCGAGATCCCGATCCATTGCGCGAGCTTTACGAACTGCCCGATTGACGATTCGCTGGACTTCGTCTCGGGTGAAGAGGTCTTGCTCTCTGAGATAAGCTCGATCATCTGATCGTGCTGCTCCGACAGCTTCTTCAGGGTCCACCCATGGTCGGATTGGGTATCCCGGATCTTGCCAAGCTCCGTCCAGATGTGTTCTGTCGAAACCATTTCTGTAGCTCTCTTTAAGATCTGCCATGTTATCCTCGTGATTATCTTGGGAAAGACCGAGACGAGGTCCTAGCAGTTCTATCGCGAACCACTCGATGGCTGAATTTTGTTCCCGTTACGACCTTCGGCTGTACGATCTTTCTACTCGACTTGCTCGAAACGACTTCAGTACCTTCTCCAATACCAAGCATATAATATTGCAGAGCCTCACAAATGTGAGAGTATTCGTTTTTATTGGGTTTATCCTGAAATGTCTCGATGCCGGTGGCGACGCGCTTGAAATTGTACTTGCCAGCCATGCCGGCGCGCAGCTTCACACAGCGACGATCGATGAGGAGGCCAGGCTTGCCAGATGACAGCCGGGTCAGCGTGCCCGCGACCGCCTCGCGGCGCAGGATCAGCTCATTGTTCCCAGGTGCCGGCCTGAAATCGACACCATGTGCCTTCATGATCTGGAAGGCGGTCCGGGCGTCGTCGTCGCCAGCCTGCCGCTTGGCGCCGATCGGATCGCCCCAGGCGCCGCCAACAGGATGACCGGGGAACATATGAGCCAGGAACTTTTTGATGGCGAGGGAGAATTCCTTATGCCCGACATTGTCCGTCACGAGTTCAGCCAGGACGAGATGGCGCCCCCACATATCCTGCTGCACGAATACTGCCGCGGGCGTCAGGCCGAAGTCGGCGCCGATATAGATGGCCTCACCGGGGATGGGATCCATATCGGCGACGTGGTAAACGTCTGAATATTCCGGATATACAGGTCTTCCCTCAGCAACGTATCCGTATTCAGCTCCAAGATAGACACGGATCCATTCATCCGTTTTCCCGGCGAGCTGGTTGATATAATAATCTCCAACGAGATTATCCTGGTTTTCTCTAAGTTCATTGAGAACCCACTTATCCCCTACCTTGAGCACGCCGCCCGGCTGGCGGAAGAACGCCCAATTATCCGGCCTGACCTTTTCGGCTAGATTATAGAGCCAGTGATCGTCGTCTGGCATGTTGGTGTCGGCGATAATACCGTACCAGGAAATCAACCTTTTGCCTGGGAAGCGACCGACGCGGCCGGTGAGCATGTCGATCACCGAGCGCGGCACGTCCTTCGATTCATTGATCCAGGCGCCGGTCAGCTCCAGACCGCGGATCTTGTTGGCCGCGTCCTCGCCGTCGAGCCCGAGAAAGTAGATGTCCGCCTCGACCTTGGTGCCGTCAGCGCAGTCGAAGCGCCAGGCGTGGGTGATCGGCGTCGTCATGCGCCACTGTCCCAGCTCGGTGCCGAAATGCTGGCGCCAGGACTGCAAGGTGGTGGTCTCGAGTTCGGGGACGGTCGAGCGGCAGACCAGCCAGCGCGTCTTGCGGACGCCGGCCTCGTCCGGCGCCTGGGCCAGCGATTTGCCTAAGATCTCATAGCAGCACGCTGTCGTCTTGCCCGAGCCGAGCGGGCCGAGCAGCGTGCGCACGAATGAGGGATCGTGGTGAAACGCGATCAGCGTCTCACCCGATGGGGTGTATACGGTTGACAAGGGGAGGACCGTTCAGCTAAGGGTGAATCGCTGTGGGTAGGAACGGCACCCCTGTTCCTGTTTGCGAGGCCCACGGCTACCTAGACGGACACGCGCGGACGCCCCTTCGCTCTTCTCACTGGGAGCGGAGGGGTTTTCTTTTCAGAACGGCAGTTCGTCGAATACGGCAAAGCCAGGCAATTCGGGCTCGGGCTCCGGCGCCTTCGGCCGGGTCGCAAAGCTCTCCAGGCATGCGCCGGTATGCACCAGCACATCGGTGATATTCACCATGAAGGCGTCGCCGCGCTGGATCTCCTCACCGCACCACGCGCAGGTGCCGACCAGGACGTCTCCTGTCGGCGATCCGCGATGTGGGTATGGCGACTTAGGCTGGCGCGCCCGCTTTGTCTTCTGCGCTTGCCGGTAGCTTTTCACTGGCATTCTTCGTTCCGTTCATGGCTTCGCGGCGCGCCCGGTTCGCTGCCTTCTCCTCCTCGGAGAGCTTCGGGCGACCGCGCTTCTTTGCGCCTTCGGCTGGGGCCTGCACCGGCGCTTCCTCAGCGACCGCGGCGACGGGCGCGGCTTCCTTCTTCGCGCGCGGCTTGCTGACCTTGGGCGCCTCAGCGGCCTGGGCCTCGGCGGCGCTCTTTGCGGCAGCGGCTTCCCGCTCTGCGGCGGCGGCCTTCAGCAGATCGATCTCATTGACCGACTTGACCTCGGAGGCGGGCGGCGCGACCGGCGAAACGGCGCCGAGCCGGTTCGGACCTTCGAGCATGGCGAACAGCACCTGCTGCATGCGCGCAGCGTTCGGGAAGCACATCGTCTCGACGCGGTCTCCGATGTACAGATTCATGATGATGCCGCCACCAAGCGAGGCCGGGAAGATTTCGAACTTGTCAACCGCCGTGGGCATGCGATAGCCGCTTTGCACTTTCAACATATTGATTATCCTCGGATAAGACGTAGGTTTGTGGTTTACCGCCTTCGATCAGAGCGTCGGCGGCAGGCTTCAGCAGACCGAGCGCGAGCAGGTGTTCGAACCGCTCGTTGCTGATCTGAGACTGGGTATGCAGATAGGGGCCACGAACCATGTCGTAGCCTATCCATCCGCCATTTTTGATGATCAGAGCCAGCGCTCTCTCGTCCGAACCCGTGAAGCGAATTTTCTTTGCCATCGTCAACTCCTAAGATTAATCTCCAGGAATATGACAATTCGGAAAGGTTATCGCAATGGGATTAAATGAGCGCGGCACCAGGGACGACTTCCTGGCATTTATTCATCTGCACGCCGTCGAATATCAGTTCGGCGCCCACAAGATGATCCGCGATGGGGACAACCTATGGTTTGTGCAGCATAAGACCGGAGCCCGCATGGATTCAGCCGGTGGCTTTCATATGCCACCAGCAAAACATGAAGACCGTGTCGATTGGATCAGAAATACTCAGCACGACTTTGAGACGTGCTATAAGGTGCTGGCCGACTGGGTCGACCCGTCGATGATCTCGATGCCAGCCTTCGCGTAGGAAATGGAGCCCCCGTCCAGGGAGGATAGGACGAGGGCTCCGAAGAGACTGACCCGTATGGGGCTCAGGCCGCCTCCTCCACTCGCACTTGCCTACGGTGCGAGGTCTGGTAATGCGCAAGCAGCTTGCCGTGCCCGCGCAAATTATAGCGATCCACCACCGACACGACGGAGCCAGGGCTCTTTTCGAGCGCGCGGGCGATTCCGCGGATCGTGCACCCCTTGATGAGGTGCGCGTGGACCGAGCGAATGAAATCTTGTGTCAGATAGTCATAAACTCCGGTCTTCACATTTACCGGCTTGGGCCAGCCATACTCCCTGACATATTTGCGAACCGTGCCGATAGAGCATCCGGCCTGCTTGGCGATCTCGGTGATCGACATGGACCGAAGATCGAGCAGAGCCTTGATCTTTGGGGCGTGCTCAGCACGCCATGCTTGCCAGTAGCGCCTGGCGGCAAGTCCTCGGCGATCTGGCCCATCTCCTCGAAGCAGAGCGGCCCTGGCTCTCAGCTTGACGTTCCGAACTTCCTGGTTGCACAGCTTGCAGGTTCTGGAGTAGAGCGCCACGCGCTTATCGAACTGGTAGCTTTCGCACAGGATCTTCAGCCTGTTGCATTTCCTGCACCGGCGCGGTGTCCGGTCGTTGAAACGGAGCATGAATTCTTCGTCAGTGAGATCGCGCCGTGCCATTTCCTCGCTCTCTTAAAGAGGCGGCGAGAGGAAACGCAGTACCGGCTATCCCCTCGCGCGCCCGCCGCCTGGGACCATCAGCGAACTGACGGCTTGCGACTTACACTTAGGTAATCTCCGCTTCGACGTCTGTCAATAGCGCATCACTGTCCAGGCGGTTCGCGGCTATCTCCATCAGCTCGGCCGCCTCAAGCAGCAGAATCCTGACAGACGGGGCGCTCTGTCCCGAACCCTGCAAATTCAACCACCCGCTGACAATTCTCTCCAGCTTTGGCTCGGCGGATCTTAACTTTGCCGCCGAGTTCTGCAACTCGCGCTTTAAGGCTTTCTGGCTTTTTCTTTTCATAGAAGAGCGCCCAATAAGCATCCCGGTTGCTGCCGACATTGACGATCTTAATGTCGAGCAATTTGAGTTTTTTCCTTAAAAAGTGGAGATGAGTTTTTATATTATCTTCCGATAGATCAGAATCATACCCGAACATCTTTATGAAGAGCCTCTCCCTGCATAAGGAGCCTGGATAAGCCTTGTGCAAAGCCTCGAACATTGCCATCTGGTTCTGGGTCAAATGAACGCCGACACCGTGTCGTGTGACGATGCCAAACTGCTTATTCAGTTCAGCCTTATCGGATGCGTCGAAAGCCCTTTTACAGAGAGGACAGTGATTTGGATCGGCCTTAAGATCTTGCGCCGCTGAGTATTTATTCCTGCTCACCGAGCATCTCCAGATTAACGCTCCGTAAATAGGTCAGTAGCGCATCGCTGTCAATAGGCTGCCCAGAGATCCTGCGTCGAGGCAGTCACGCGCCTGACGCTGAAGGGGTTATAGCCCTTGAAGACCGGGAAATTCTCGACGACGCTGCCATCCGGGTTCTGGAAGGTGATGGTGCCATCGGCCGCCGCGATCACGCCGCGGCACGGACCCCACTCCAGATCCTCGTTGACCACCAGGATCTTGCGAATAAAGGTTGCGGGGTCCGTGCGCGTGCCTTTGTACGAGCCCTTGAGGATGCCTTCACCCTCGTCAAATACCGCCATAGTTGCCTCCTAGGCCAATTCCAATAGAAATGCTGATCGTCTGCATGATCTTGTCTGCCTCTGGTGGGGGCGGTGCTGGGAAGTCCGCCTGAATTCCTGCGTACATCAGGGCCGGCACCGGCCAGTCATTCTCGGCGATCGAGCCATCTCCCGCCGGCAACATTCCGCGGAAAGGCAGGCCCGGCGCAATAGCGGATAGCCGCTTCAGGCGGGTGTCGATGGCCATGGTCAGGCGCCTGTGATCAATTCGCCACGGGTGAAGGTGGTGCCATCGTCGGAGACGGTCGCCTTGTGGTCGACGGTCGTACCGTTGTCGGCATAGATGCGGAACTCGGTCGCGCCCTGCTCCAGCTTGTTGCGGGCGATCTTGTAGAGATAGCCGACCTTGCCGGCGATCGAGATCGTGGCGCCCGGAGCGCCCTGGCCGGGCTCGGCATAGGTGTCGACGTTGAGGGCGTCCACCACCTCGGAGTTGACCTGGGCGGCGGACAGATTGTTCAGCCCGGCGATCGAGGCAGCGATGGCGTCGGTCGCTGCGATGATCAGCGACTGGTCGGCCGGATCCGAGGGGAGGTTGTCCGTCTTCGCCTTGATCGCTGCCACTTCGGTATCGAGGAAGTCATCGATGATGATGAGGCTCGCCGGGATATCGGTGCCGGTGTCGACCAGGATCGCATCGACAACGGTGTCTATCGTCCCGAGCTGGGTGTCCAGATTGGCGGAAGCGAGCCCGAGGGCATCACGCACGCCCGCCGCGTCCAGGCCGCCTGTGGGCGCGCTGGCGAGCGCTGCGGCGGTCAGCTTGTAGGTCGAGCCGCTGTCGACCTCGATCATCGTCAGGAAGCGGTCGGTCGAGACCTTGATCGCCGCGATCTCGGTATCCAGGAAGTCGTCGATGGTGACGAGCGCGGAGGAGATCGCATTGGTCGCCGTGGCGATGTCTGAGGCGTCAGCCGGGTCGGTCGGCAGATTGTCGGTCTTGGCCTTGATGGCGGCGATCTCAGTGTCCAGGAAGTCGTCGATGGCAGTAAGCTGGGTATCGAGGTTGGCGCTGGCGAGCCCAACCGCAGAGCGGACGCCGGCCGCATCGAGATCATTGAAGCCGGTGACGCCGGTGCCCTTGGCCAGCGCGATGTTGGTGCCCGCCGTCAGGATGCGGGTCGTGGCGCCCCAGACGACGCCAGCGATCTCATGGACCGCGTCGGTCGCCAGCTCCGAGGCCCCAATCGCATCGGCGGCGATGACGGCGGCGGTGATGGCGCCGGAGGTCCAGCCGGTGCCGGCCGCGTTCACCACATTGACGCCGAGCTGAGCCGAGCCGGTGTTCACCGCAGCGCCACCTATATGGGTTAGATCGGCCGGGATCCGAGCGGCCGAGGCGGCATAGATCGCGTCATACAGCGCCTCCTCCAGCACCTGAAGCTCATGATAGACCGCGAGCGCCCCGGTGACGTGAGAAGAAAGCTGGAGCAGGCCCACCGTATCGGTATCGGTGGGGTTCAGCGAGATGGTGTAAAAGCCGTTGGTGTCGTAAGTCCCGCCGCCGGAATTCTTCGAGGCGAAGGTGCCGCCATTCTTCGACAATTTGACGTCGGTGTTGGCGATGGTGAGGCCGCTCTCCTGGCTATTGCCGTCGGTCGAATCGAGATATGGCCCGATCTTCACCGAGATCGTGGTGGACTGTCTGATATTGAGCATGTCAAGCCGCTTTCAAGCGCTGGAGATGTCTGCGGAAAACCGGCACCGCCGTCCCGCCAGCGGACGCCACAGCAAAGCTGGCAGCTACTTTTGCAGCCAGTTGTGGGGTGGAATTAGCCGTTCCGGTAATGGCGCGTGGCGTCTCGGCCGAGACGGCGCTGGCATAGGCCGATCCGAACTGATTGCCCTCACCTGCAACGGCTGAGTCCGTTACTTCCGTAAGTCCAGTCCAGGAAATGCCACCCGTCGTATCGCCATTGTAGACGACCCCCATGGCATAGCCGCTGGACGGCGTATCAACATCAAGCGTATTGGTCGCCGCCGTCGCCGAGGCGGTGTCGAAAGCAGTGGCGGAACCATCAGGCGAGATTGCCGAGACGGCGGCATAGCGCACATTACTGGCAGTGCATGTCACCACCAGATCGATATCGGTCTGTGAGGGATCGGGCAGACTGTTTCGCGCCAAAGAAATAATGCACGCGTTCGATCTTACGCTTCCGCCCTCATCAAAACTTGAGTTGACGTTAATCGTCGCGGAAACTCCATCGATGGTCGCGCTCGATATTTGCGCGTTATTCACCGTGCGAGTTCCAAAACCGATATGGATGATGTCGTTACCGCCATTCGCCCCGATACCGAGCGCATTACCAAGAGCCGTCGTAAAGCTCGGAGTCGCGCTATCGGCTGTCGAACTTTTAAAGTCGGTCTGAGCAATGGAGGCCATGGCAGTTTACCGAATAAGCATGCTGACCGCGCCCCACAGGACCGCCGGGATCATTGCGAAAAGGAGGAGGAGCTCGAAGCCGCTCGGCTCCGGCACCCCCATCGCCTTCGAAGTGAGCGTGGTGCCGACCGCCAGGAGGACGATGAGCATGGCGGCGAGGTCGAGATAGGCAAGAAAAAAGCCGGTCTTTCGAACCGGCTGCCAATCGGCGGTGTCCCAGAAATCACGACATATGTCGCAGTACATTTTTCCTGGCTCTGGAGTTTTGATATCCTTGCCACAGGTCGAACACCACGGATATAGCTTCATGTCTCACTCCGGTATCTCGATCACCGATTCCTTCGCCAAGCACAGTTCTCTACTGCGATAATTATAGACATAGACGCCGCCCAGATAATCACACTTCATTTCGAAGGTCAGATATTTCTCCGGGTTCTTCGCCCGATCTGGCTGGATCTTGATCTGATCGTAAATACCGTAGCCGATGGCGAGGAAGATGGCGACGATGACCGGCATGAAGACGAGCCAGAAGCCGATTTGCGGATCGATCTGATGGGCGAGCTGCCGCCGCTTCATCCGCTCGGCCTCTTCACGCATCAGCCGGTAATTCTCTTCGAGCTTGCGATTAGTGGCCTCGCTCATTCGATCACCCCGAGATAAGCCACCTCACCGCTGCGAACATGCTTTGCGCACAAAAATTCCTGATGCATCGTGGCTCTGCGATAACTGTGATTGGGATCGATCTTCGAGACAATCAGATCGTCGCTCTCGGTATACCCCAGCAAATATCGGTATTCTCCATGAGCGATAAAGACCGAACCAAGCGGGAATTCCTCAGCCAAGTCTTGAACGCATTTGGGCTTGCCTGACAGCCACTTCGACAACGCCATGTTCAGCTCAGGGCTCCTCATTCCACCACCTCGATCTTGCGCACACTGCTCACCACGACGCGCTCGTAGCCGTAGAATTTCAAGACCTTCGGTGTAATACGAGTGCGGCCACTGAGAAAATTGCTTAACATGCACTGCGAGACATCGAGATCTCGGGCGAGCCTCTTGCAATCTCCATGCTTCTTGATGCTTGCCTTCATCATATCGACAATGGGCTGATCTTCCGGGTGAACCATGCTTACCTCCATTCTTTTACCATGGAGGTTAATTAATTCTTCCCATTCTGAATTGCAAGCCGGAAGGGCCGGCACCATGAGCTGGAGAAGGTGCCTAGTATCCGCCATGCCTCCGCTCCCACCAGACCCGGAGCCCAACGAGCCCATAGACGACCCCGACCATAAGCAGGCTCCAGGCCAGCCGCCGCCATCCGCCACGAGCAAGTATCTGGAGGATCGTCGGGAGCGCGATCAGCGCCATGCCGCTCCAGAATAGCCAGGGCTTACGATCCATTCACGCGCTCTTCACCACCCCGAGCACCTTCAGAACCTGCACCGGGTCACCCTTCACCTTCCTGACCATGACGATGTGGCCGTGCTCGGCGATCTGATCGAAATTATTCAGCGTCTGCTCGTACTGTCCTGTCGGCGTTAGGTCATAGAGCTGACCAATGGGGCACTCCTCGCTCGGCATCGAAAGGCAGATCTTAAAGTCGAAAGCGTCCTTGTCCATGTCCAGTTCCAAGTCAGGGAGGCTGGATGTGCTTACTTCACTCATTCTCTACTCCATATCACCCTAAGCATTCGGTTTTGCCATCAACGCCCGATATTCACGACACTTCTGAATATAATGCGCAATCAGTATCGGACTTTGATCAGACCAGATCGCCTGTTGCTGCATAATCCGATACCAATCGAAGATGTGGTCAACTGGCATTCGATCTCCTCTTGCGCATCGACGCCTTGGTCCGCTCACGACGCGCATTGCACACCTCGCAATCAGGATGTGGCGTGAGCCGCTTGGTCTTCTTGCGCAGCTCGCCCAGGATCTGATCGCGCTCCTCGGGCGTCCGCTCAGGCCGGTAAGCCATCGCCGCCATTCCGCCTATCTCGGCCGATCGCTTCTGCCGCTTTGTCGTCGGCAGCGATTTCGGCTTCGGTTCCGCGACCTTCTTCGCGCCAGGCTGCTGATGCGAGGTCCGCGGATTGCAGTTGTGGCTCGGCCCGAAGAACAGGACGATCCCACAGTCCGGACATTTCGGAGCCGGCCCCCGCTCGGTGGTCATGTGAGCACACATACGCGTGTGAGCACACATAGTCAAGATGTGAGCACACAGACATGTGAGCACACAGGCGGGCTCAACCGAAGAGCAGCCAGCCGAAAAAGACGCCCACGAGCAGAATGCCCACGGCGTAGAGGGTCAAGACCGTTTCGAAGCCGTCCATCATGGGTGTGCCCGTCGTGTTCGTGGTGGGGAGGGGGGGGCCAGGCGGCTCAGCCGTGTTCGTGGTTCATATGTAGAATACCATCCCCCGTCGTCGCGGCGTGTCACACGCGAGCGCGCGCGTTCCATTATCCTTGGCTTTGCATGAGGGGTGGGGGGTCTTGATGCCGAGGCAAATGGGCGTTGGATTGCATGCATCCCATTCGCATAAGCTACATTATGGTTAATCACCATCCTCTGGTTGTGTTGTGATGGTGATCTGATGTGGTTGCACGTTTTGGTTGCCGGCGAAGTTGAGCACAAAGCTTATCGGCTTGGTTGCCGAGGCGTGCTTGAACTTAGCGGCGTGCGCGCGGTCACTAAACTCGCTCGGATTCAGTATCGCAGCCATCTTCAGCCGCATTCTGGCTACACTTTCAGCAGATTTTGCCTGTTCAGAGGTCATTTTCTCATCATATTGAGAGATTGCAGTCTCTACAAGCACGCGCGACCGAATATTCTTGTTGCTTTCATACAACACATCCCACTCCGGATTACTCCGAACCCACTGGAGTACGGTGCTTATCGGAACCCCAATTTCATCGCACACTGTCTGCAAGCCACGCTCTTGTGTCGCGTCGAGCACATAAGCCACGATATGCCTGCGCTCGTCCTCGCTATATTGCCTACGCACAACTTCTGGTAGTTGGCTCATCTGGGTTTGCTCGTATAAAGTACTTGACTTCGTATTCTAAGTGTGCTATGATGGGTATACTGGAAATTCGTTCTTTGACATCGTGAGTTCGTAGCGCCTTCAGGTGGGGCTGTCCCATCTACATGGAGGTACTACAATGACTGTGAAGCAATTCTCGATCCTTGAGAAGGTTGCAGCTTACCGTGCGATCCTGTCCGTCGCCAAGTCGGTGCAGGAGAAGCGTCCCGATGCTCCTGTCGATCTCGTTATCGACGCTATCGGTGCCGCTGTGTCGGCGAAGCTCAATCGTCTTATTGGGAAGTCTTTCGAGAGCTTGACAGCCGTACAGGTGACGGCGCTTGGCAATCTTCGGGTTGCTCAGCGTGTGATGCCTGATCTGCTCGATCTGCTCGGTGACGAGGAGACGACGCGGGCCTTGTCGCCGGATGAGCGTGATGCTCTGGTGATCAAGCTGGCCGATGCTGCTGAGAAGCGCAAGGCCGCGGCTGCTAAGCGTGCTGCTGAGAAGGAGAAGACGGGTGATGCCCCGAAAGCTCCGAAGAAGGAGAAGGCCGCAAAGCCTGCTCCGGCTCAGCTCAGTCTGGCGGATGCGTAAGCATTCGTCGAGGTCAGCTTCGGCTGGCCTCACCTGTAGGCGCTACGATGTGAGAGCTTCCAAGGGCGATGATGCCCTGATGGAGGTGACTTATGCATACCGCATGCAAGCGCGAATTGGCGACCCTCATCCTTAAGACTGTTGAGGTCCATGAGGCGTCATATCAGCCCGGCACGTCGATGTACGGAATGAGCTGGGAGGACGCTGCGGACACTATAACCGATGATGAGGATCTCCGCGTCCTGGTTTCTGCGATGCTGGCGACTGGCCATACCGATTTCCCTGCTTGGGCAGAGAGCGTATTGACCGGCTAACTCCTGTGGATCGTGCCGCGTGTCGGCCGTCCTTGCAAGCTCTCACACCTCGCGATGGCTCTTTGACAACTGAATGATTCCCTCACCTGTTCGCCTTCTGGCGGGGCTCATCCCGCTATGGAGGTAACCATGCTACAACGTGAACGTGTCGTCACTGCTCCTGCTCGCACCAACTATTGCAGCGATAAGGAGCTGATGGCTGAATGTGTCGAGGAGCTGGCCCAGTATGTTGGCGATGTTCGCTACGGGTCCGGCACCCTCGATGCCATTCGCAATCAGGCTTTCTTCACACTGGAAGATGGCCGGAAGATGACGCTGACCTTCCGTTTCGAGTAGCCATCTTTGGGGAGCGTGCCGCGTGCCGGTCGCTTCCCCTGAGTCTCGCCACAAGGCGAGCGGGTGTTGTATGCTACTTGCGGACTATTACGCGCAGGCGGTCAACCCTATGGAGGTATGATGACCTGCACCACGCTCAATCAACTGGCTGTGGCGCCCAATCTCGATGCTTGCCAGAAAATGGCGATCGAGACCAGCAACCGCATGATCCTGCAATTCCTACCTTATGACCAGGAATGGCAGGCAAGATGCGGCCTGTATGCGGGCCGACATGCTGACCTGAACGAGGCGCTTCTCGAAATGCTGAGGATGCGCGCTCACTTCAACGCTAATCCTGCGATCGTGGAGAAGACGGAATGACAACCTTCACCGTTCAATCCATTGCTGACGACGGAACCTGCACCTGCCAGGACTTCGACGACTTCGGCAAGGCCATGGATATCTTGATCACCCTTTGGCAGTTCGACGCCGAGATCTACCAGGAAGGCTACTTCGACGGGCCTGTCCTGTCGATGCCCAAACTCAGCGACATGTTCCAAATCCCAATCAAATGATGCCCTGCACCGCCTGCGTTTATTAGTCCGCGAGTAGCTTACCTCCCTCCATACCATTTTTTACGTTATAGCCAGTGGCCTTGTGCTGCTGGCGTTTGTGCATTTACGCACACAATGGAGGTATTTATGTCGACACCCGAACAGAAAGCCATGCAGGCGAAGTGGATTGCAGCTCTCAGGAGCGGCGAGTACAAGCAGGCCAAGGGCTGTCTACGCGATCGTGACAGCGGAGGCTATTGCTGCCTTGGCGTTGCTGCGTTGCTGGTCAAAGGCCAGGATGAAGCCGATGAGTTTTTCAACGGCTATGGTAATCTGACCGACTACGGCGACAGCGATTATTCCGATGTCCAGAGAGCCTTTGGCTTTCGTGATCCTGGTGGCAAATTTGCCAATGGCGTCACCCTCGACAACATGGAAATCTGGTCGTTCGCTGGTGCCAATGATGTGTTCGGCCTGACCTTCGAGCAGATTGCCGATCTGGCCGAGAAAAATCCTGACATCTGCTTCGTCTAGTCGATATTCAATCCTATAGCTGGGCGCGCGTTGCGTCCAGCGTTTGTCCATTTTCGGACGACTATGGAGGTAACCCTTGAACACTCACAGGCATAAGTGCAGGAGCTGCAACCATATTTGGGAGCACCCTGACGAATGCGCCGGCAATGAGCAGGCTCACACCTGCTCCAATTGCGGCACTCAAACCTGGGTGCGCCATTACGATCAGGACAACTCGCGCCACGACGAATTTATGCGAGATGTCAAGAAACTGGAAGCCCTTCTTATTGGCATTCCATGATCAGCATATTTCCTAGCGGGCTCCGGCCCGCTCTTTTAGGCAATTTTGCCAAATGGAGGTAACCATGAAAGAAGCGAAAATCATTCTGCCCCAGAATGACAACGACGGCAACGACCTGTCCGCGGTGCATCAGAAATTCGGCACTGCCCTGGTCGAGAAGTTCGGTGGCGCAACGGTGACGTTCGGCCTGCTTGGCCTGTGGCGTGACCCGGAAGGCAAAACCGTCTCCGAGCCCGTCGCCGAATATCTTGTGGCGATGAATGATGACGCCCAGTCCCGCGAGCATCTTCGCGAGATTGCGCTACGCCTCGGCCATGAAGCGAAGCAGAAGGCGATCTATATTCGTCACGCCAACGGGGATGTGAATTTCATCAACATCCCGGCGAACGACAATGCAGACGTGGCCGCCGAGCTTCTCGACGATAATCGCGTAACGTATATGTAAACTCCATTGCGGCGGGACCGAACATCCTGCCGCTCTTAGGTCATTTAGACCATGGAGGTCACATGAATTACAAGACCATCCCGAAGGAGGTGCTGCATACCATGGGTCTGCTTTATGGCGACTTGGTCGATCGACACAAGTTTCGCCTGTTGCCGACCAAAGTCGACGGCATAACCACAATTTCCCTGTGTTTGCCGGTCGAGGTGGGAAGCCTGCACCGGACCATCTTACAGCCCATACTCATTGTTCCAAGCAATGAGATGCTTATCGAGGATATGCGGGATACCCCGCACCGGCTGCTGTCGCACGATTCTATCATCGTCAACCCGACGAATGAAGCGCAGAAACGTGCGATTGCCCGGTTCCAAAGTGACCCTGAGTCTCTCTTTAAGCTGTGGACGTCGGATTAACCAGTCACCTCCGGGGGCGTGGGGTCGGGCTTCGGCTCGGCCCCATACCTTCCTCGCATATTCATTAGCTCATTTCCGAGCGTTAATGGAGGTTTTTGAACATGCCGAATATCGAAAACATCGATCGTCTGATCACCTGGATCGAAGCCGATAAGGCCAAATTCAAGATGATGTTCTGGGCCAACAATCCGATCAGCCAACCGCACGATCAAGTCGCTGACGTCAAGCCCAATGACTGCGAGACGGTGTTCTGCCTTGCCGGCCATATCTGGATCGACACCGAAATGGCGAAAGGCCGCAAGCTGACTGACATCCAGTTCCCGCACGGCTACAACATCTTCATCGAGCGCGGCGCCGAATATCTCGGTATCGACAATAAAGATGCGCACGACCTGTTCTTAATGCAGAACGATGATGCGCGTCGAGCATTCGACAGATTGCCGGATGACGAACGCGCCGACATGGCCATCGCCATGCTGGAGAAAGTCAAGAAGGGCGAAAGTCCTGATTGGAACAGTGTTTTCGAATACGTACACGAAGACGAAGACGACGAAGACCTTTAACATTGTCAGCGGCGGGGCGAAAGCTCCGCCGTGTTAGCTCATTTCCGAGCACATGGAGGTAATAATGAACTATGCAGAAATCGCAACCTGGACATTGACCGGGCTCACCATCACCGCGGTCCTGACCTTTGCCGCCTTTATGGTCGGCTACTGGCTGGGCGAGCGGCGTGCAGGCACCAATTACCGCACCCTTAACCGGGTGAACAGCGGCCAAGTGGTGAAGGAGCACATATTCTGATGCTGAGCCCCGCATATATCCAGGAAATGCAAGCCGAAGTTGCCGGCGAGGCGGCCAAGAAACGCAAGACACCCTTCGTTATCTTTCCCGAAGACGTCGGCAACGTCTCCAGGCTGCGCCACATTCCCTCGATTGGCACCTACCTGCCGAAAGGCTGGGCGCGTGTCGACCCGAAGGAGCTGGGCTATGACCAGTCCGACTTCATCACCGGCACCATCGGTGAGGACGAGGACGGCCCGAATAAGCGGGTCCAGAAGTACTGGGTCGACAGCTCAGGCTTTGGCGGTCCAGACGAAATGGCGCTCACCGCACAGCAATTTGCCGATCTGATCCAACCCGGCTTTGGCTATGCCATTGTCGAGGAGGGGCAATTCCAGGTCGGTATCGGCGTTTTCCGCAAGCTTTAATTGTCAGCGTGGGGGCTTCGGCCTCCACGTCTTAGCTCATTTTGAGCATCCATGGAGGTAATTGAATGACCACGCATGCAGAGTACCAGAAGGCGCAAGCCGAGTTCTGGACAGGCATTGCCATCGTCACCGTCACCGCAATCATGCAGGGCGTCGTGCTGTTCAACAATGCCAGCTTCACGCTGCATTCGTTCGGCGCCTCGTTTCTGGTGATCTACCTGACCGCGGCGACCTGCTACATTCTCCTGCCCTGGGCAGAGGAGTTCTTAGAGGAGCACACGCGCCTGGCGCGCTGGGCTCTGCTGGGCTTCTGCTTCTGGATCGGCATGGAGGAGATGCTGCACTCCGCACACGCCTTTCAGGCTCCTGAGGGCACCGCCGCCGTTGCCGCAACATTTTCCGACATCGGCAAGGCCAAGACTATTGCCGCGACCGTGGCCGCCTTCTTCGCCCTGGTCGTGATCGAGACGCTCTGGCACTTTCACCACCGTGGCGCCAAGATCGTCAAGCGGACGCTGCCTGTCGTTCGCCGGCACCGTGCTCTGAGGCGTAAGCATCGGCAGCACGCATAAACGCAAATTTCGCGCGGATGGCCCGGTTAAAGGCTGATCCGCGCGATCTCATATTTTTGATGATTTCCTCGCATGACGGGATCACATAATACTTGCCGATGATAGCAAGGATCCGCTCGTCGATTTGAACGTGATATGTCTCGTCGGCCTGCACCACCACATGGAAGGTCTGGGCCAGATCCATCAGCGCTGTCGACCTGATCGCCTTGGCGAGCCGGGTGAGCGCCAGATGTGCCTCATGGACGCCCTTCTCGGCGAAGCGGCTCTCCAGGTGCTGGTTCAGCGCGATGCGGATCACCGCCGCCATGTGCGGCTCCTGGCCCTTCGTCGTGCGCCGAAGCATCGCCCCCATGGCATCGTAGTGGGTGTGGATAACGCTGTCGATGGTGTCCGCAGTCTCGGCGCCGGTGGCGATCAGCATCTTCTTGACCAGCACGGCGTGCCGCGCTTCCTGGGCGCATGCCTCATTGAGCGCCAGCTCCATCTCGGCGCTCAGAATATTGGCGTGCCGAAGGAAGACGCGCGCGTCAGCGAAGTTGCGGCCGGCCAGACATTCCAGAGCATATAAATATCGAAGATATTCGCAGCCCTTGGCTTTTAGCCCATTTATCGTTTGGGTATTATCGGAGGTAACCATGAAGCAATTCACTGACGATCTTGACGCCATTCTGTATATCGAGGAAGACCAGAGCGATGAGGAAACCACCATCGCAGCCTGGCAACACCTCCTCGATACCGGAACCGTCTGGAAACTGCAAGGCTCCTATCAGCGCGGCGCTCGCGACCTTCTCGAAGCCGGCCTGATTCATCAGAAGGACCAGGTCAATGGCTGAAGAGATCCACTTCGACCGCGTGTCGTATAATTCGCTGCGCAAGGCGCTGGCTCAGGCCGTTGCCGACGGCGTTGGCGAAAACGACACATTCGAATGGCGCGACCGCACCTTTGTCGTCAGCTATGCCAGATATCTCGTCGAGCACCTTCGCACTCAGCTCGGCGAAACGCACCTCATTTAATATACTTGGGAGGCTTCGGCCTCCCGCATTTCCTTAGCCTATTTCCAGGCAAATCCTTTGGAGACGACCATGAAGACGATTATCGCACTCGCCTTGACTGCCCTGATGCTGACCGCTTGCGGCGGATCAGGTGGCTACCAGCCCTGGGACCAGATCAATGATCGGGCCTCGGGCGGCGCCAACTAATGGCGCCCCTTGGCGCCTTCATCATCATCCTGGCGCTGATATTTTCCTACTGCTGGGCGTTTGAATTAACGCTCAGCCATGGATCATTGACCGCGCTGTCGGCTTATGTCGGGATGATGTTCCTGCCCTTCGGCGGCTTTGCTCTCATCGCACTGGTGCAGGGCAATACCCAGCTTGGGCTAACGGTGCTCGGCATCTCGGGCGGCACCGCGGCGACCGTCTTTGCGGGCTCCATGCTCGCCAAGTGGCGGCGCTGGGACACCTTCGAGACGGCCTGCATGTCCGTGTTCGTCGGGCTGTTTACCTTCGGCCCGGCGGTCACGATCGCCATGCAATGACAGACCGCCACCCATTTGGTTTATAGCCGGTGGGTGGCGGCCCCGCCCCAGTACTAAAGGAGTTTCACGTTGCGTGCGTTGGATTTATTGACGTTAAAACATCAAATCGGAGCCAAGTCAAACCTCGATCTGATTCGCCGCCTTGGCGTCGCCGAGGTCACCTTTTACGACTGGCTCAGCACGGGCAAGGATCTGCCCGTCTATATCGCCCTGGCCGCCGCCGCGTTGCAGGCCGGAATCCCACCATACATCCCACCCCCCGACCTTCCAGAAGACCTGCTCCTCGACAAATCATTCCACCGCTACGCGGGAGGGATGAGCGGGGAGCGTATAATTGAGCCGCCCCTCCCTGACTGCCTCCCTGACCCAGAGATAATTGCAGTATGAACCGCAATTATCCGGAAATTCCGGGGTGATGGCGCGATAATGCGTCGTCACCGACCGGCAATACATGATCACCGGGAAGCCCGCCGCATCGGCCTCCATGCAGAAGCCGACATCCTCCCCGACATAGCAGGAGAAGCCGCGCACATCGCGCACCTGGCTCGGAAAGAAATCGTAAGTGTGCGAGCGGATATCCAGCTCCTTGAGCTGGTGCTCGAAATCGATCTTGATGAAGTGCGGCCTGCGCTTCTTCATCGTCTCGTAGACGTAGGACCGCACCAGCATCGCACCGGTGCCGATCATCTGGACCTGGCGCCAATCCTTGTCCGGGTCACAGATCGGCTCGTCACCGAGCACGTCGTAATTCAGCGTGGTGCCCGGCTGGCCGGTCTCGTCCGGCTTATGCAGGCACGGGAAGCCGACGATCGGCAGGCCGGACTTGATGGCCATCAGCACGTCTTGCCAGCGCCAGGCGATATCGTCGTCGACCCAAAAGGTGATCTCGGCGCCCTTCGCCAGCGCCACCGCGGTGAGCAGGCAGCGCGCGATCGGCAGGGCCGAGACCTTCGGCAGGTAGCAGAAGTCGATTCCGGTGATCCCGGCCGCCTTGAAAGCCTCCTGGGCCTCCACGCCCATCACCGCGTCACGCGATTTTATGAATTCCGGGTGGCAACCTTCAAGGCCGCGATAGGCCGGCGTCAAGAACTGGAGCTTCATCTCGTCTCACATGAAAAAGGACTGAGAGCGTTGGGTTCGGGGTCCCGCCCTCAGTCCTTCGCGCTTCCTTTGGCGGGAAGTGGCAGACCACCAGAGGAAACTAGTTTCCGAGCAAGCCGCCGTTCAGCTTGATCTTGAGATCAACCATAATGCGATGCTCGTCGAACTCATCCTTCACCACCAGACCGGGCGTGTTGACCACGGTCTCCTGGTCGTAATTCTGATAGGTGTAGACGCTGCCAAGCGACACGTTCTCGGTCAGGGCATATTCGAGGCCGCCGCCGACCTTCCAGCCGCTGTAGGTCGCGTCATCGTAGTCGGCCTGGCCGTAACCGACCCGGCCGTAAGCCAGGAGCCGCTGCGACAGGAGGAAGCCAGCGCGCCCGTTGATCGCCCAGTCGCCATCGTGACCTTGCAAGTCTGCCCAGTTGTATTCGCCGAAGACGCCGACGACGAAGCGGCCGAACTGCTTATCGACGCCAACAAGAATGCCGCCAACGGCGCCGCTGTCGTTGCTGTCGAACTTGCTCTTGGTGATGACGTCGTGCTCCGGAACCGCAGCGTCATAGCCAGTCGTCTGGGTGCCCTCAAGCTTCTTGCCGTAGGACCAAGTTTCGTAGGGCTCGACACCGAATGCGTGGACCTTGTCGAGGCATTGGGCTTCCGACAAGCCGAGAATCGAGAACCCGGAGCTTTTGAACAGCGTCTTCTCGAATGTCTCGACAGCTTCGGTCTCTGGATCATCGAAATGATCCGTGTCATACGTCTTCGACGCCGTCTTCTCGTCGAAGCAGCGCGACGGCGTAGCATCGAAATGCTCCGTGCTGGTCACGTTCGTCGTATGGTTGGCAATGCCATAGCCACCCTGGACGCCGACATAGAAGCCGGTGAACGAGAACCGTTCCGGCGTAGCCTCAACGGCATCCACGCGGTCGGCCGGAGCCTTCCCCAGATCGGCCGCCTGCGCCGAGCTGATGCCGGCGGCAAGTGCCAGCGCGATCAGTGAAACCTTCATGGCAATCTCCTGTGTTAGCCAGGAGCGCATGGTTACACGATGTCGCGGGGCAACGCTGTCATCTCGCTGCAACAGTTGGCCGCCTTGTTTGAACCGAATTAGCTCGGCAGGGCTTGCGGCGCGTCGGTGCCTGGAAATGAACAAGGGCCTCAAGCCGTGTCGCTTGAAGCCCTTCGAAACGTTGACCCTGTGCGATCCCCCGATCGCGCTAGGCACACGTCACGAACCTAGCGTTTTCAGGTATAAACTTGTCGGCAGCAGAAGTCAACAACTATTTTCGACCTGTCAGCACGCCGAAAAGCCTTGAAAACAGGCCCTTTTGCTTCGGAGCGACAGTGATCGTGGCAGTGTTGCTGTTTTGCTTCAGTTTACCGCAGGGCGTCGATCCGATGTGCATCTTGACGGCCGAGACACTGCCGAACGGCTTGTCACAATGGGGACAGCGGAACTGCTTCCGGTCATGTGCCGCCCCTCTCCGAATGATCGTCGCCTCGCGGTTTCGTGCCACGCCTTCCTCCCATCGACAGCTCAGTCTGAACGCACCATGCGATCACCTTGAGCAAAGCCACAATTGCGCCGGGGTGCGCGCCCCGGTCCCGATAGCTGGTCACCTCCTCGGCGACCGCGCCGGTGCCGCGCCAGCGGCCTGGCGGCCGGTCTTCGAGCACCAGCTCGGCAGCGTAATGGCGCAGCTCCTTCGGCATGGTCCGCATTGCGCGCTGTAGCGCGTTATGCGCCTCGGCCTCGGCGGCGGTGAGGTGATCGTAGCTCGTCCGACTGACGTCGACCTTGATGCCGTCGTAGCCCGCTGTGAGCCCCCTGGAGCCGCCGCCCTTGGCGTAGAGCTCGTAGAGCCGCTCCAGGACCATCACGGTCTCCTGGCCGAGCTGCTGGGCGTAGCGATTGACGACGCCGAGGATGTGGGCGTTGAACGGTGGAGCCTGCACCAGGGCGACAGCCTGGGGCTCCTCCTTCGCCGCGCGCTCAGGCGTCAGATCGCCGATCTTGGGCGGGGGCGGAAGAGCCGGCACCGCCACGGCCCGCTTCTTCGGCTGAGCCTTGTGCAAGAACTGCTGGATGGTGAGCTGCTGCCGCTCGCGCCGCATCGCGCGCAGCATCGCATCGGTGGCCACGAGCTTGGTCGACAAAGCGGTCAGTCCCCGAATGAATGGTGGGCCGCCACCCTATCACGACCGCGCTCTGGCAGAAGTGCTATTTGGCCACAGTCTCATCGGTTTTGGCCTTGGCGACCCCGAGAATGCGGCCGGACTCATCGCGCTCCCACCACTGGCCGCGCATCCAGGTCAGCTTCTCGCGCTCCAGCGGCTGGTAATTCTGAACGACATGATCGAGGATCGGCAGCGAGCCCTTGGCCGATTTGTAGCGCTTGTCGAACCGGCGGTGATTGCCCTTCGCCCGCTCCTCCTTCGCCCGCTTCATGCGCGCCCGGTTGGCGCGGAAGATCTCCTCGCCGACGATGCCCATGTAGCGCACCGCCAGCCAGTCGGGGATGTGCATTTTAATCTCGCGGCCGATGCGCGGCTCGCTCATGCACAACACCCGAGAGCGCTCCAGGCGCACCGCCTTGCCGCCGTCGACCGAAAAGGTAATCGAGGTCTCTCCGACCTCGATGATCTTCACCGGGTATTCCCGCATCATTATTTCAGCGACTCCCTCCAAACGGCGGTGAATGAGTCGATCGCCATTTTGACGATGATTTTGGTGCCGTTCGTCATGAACACCTTGGTCACCTTATCCGACTCGCGGGTGCAATTGGAAATCATCTCTGGATTGAGCAGATATTGCAATTCCGATTCACCGCCAAGATCCCCCGTCTGCGTCACTTCGATAATCTTCAAAACCTATCTCCTGTTTTTCCCCCGGCGAATGCCGGATCCAAGCGTCTTCATGATTTCCGCGCGGTCGAGCCCGATCCGCGCCGCGGCCTCGGACAATTGCCAGACCGCATCAGCTTCCGCAATCTCGCCCCGCGCAACCGTTTCACCCGCACGCATCCCGCACCAGTGGAGAAGCGAGTTGCGCTCGCCCGGCGCCGCATTCTCAAGAGCGTAGACCAGCCCACCAATATCCCCCTTCTCGCCGCCGTCATAGCTCGGCTTGTAAAATGGCGTTTCCTGGCGCGGCTTCAATCGATCAATAGCCCATCTCGGCAGATCAGGTAAGGACGAGCCGAGTGGCGCTGTGTGCCAACGATAAGATTTTCCCCCGTGTAGCTGTGAGGGAGGAGCGACGACATATCCACCCGTGGTCCTAATATCGATCCCTCTTCCAAGACGGGATTTAGAATTGTTTGGACCTGGGTGAAATTTGTAATAGAGGTGCCATCCGCCATTTGGTGTGCGGACGGAGACGGTAGGTGGCAAGTGCAGTCCTTCCGCCCGCAGACCCAACACGGAAGCCATTCCGCTGTTGCCGGCGTCGATGTCGACGACCAGAATTCCAGATACCAGCCCGCAAGCCAGACCAACATTCGCATCAGGATATTTTTGCGCCCAGGCTTCGATCGTGTCTTCATCGTCTGTTGCATCGAGCACCCCTCGACCCTTCGGAATTGCAGGAACCTTCAAACCGGCGGCAACCGGGAAGATTCTCCAGCCGAACTGGAGGATCTCCATGGCAGCGAGGAGGAAGTTCATCACCCCCTCCAAATTTTCTGAACGCTCTCGTCCTTCGAGATATCAGCATCCCAATACAGCGAATTGGTCTGGGCGGAATATTCGAACACGAAGGTGCCCTTATTGCCCATGCGCTCCTGGATCTTGCGCCGCTCATCGCCAGACCCAGCCCAGCGATCTTCGAGCTTCACCTTGTCCTGGCGCAACAGCATGTGCGTCTGCGGTCCCCATTTATCGGTTCTAATGACGCAAAAGCCACGGTCCATCTTGTTGGCGAACTGGCTCGACCCGAACGAGTGCGCCACGCGGAACGGCTTGATCGAGCCGTCATTGCCGATAAACTCGGCGGAGACGTGCGTGGTGATCAGAATGATGATCTTCAGCTCGTCAGCCAGCCGGCGCACCGCCTTCATCACCTCGCGGACATATTCGGTCTCGGTCTGCTGGCGTGCACGCTCGTGGTCGAATTCATTCCACGGATCGAGCACGAAGAATTTCGTCCCGAAACGTTTGGCCTGATAGCGCATCCGGTCAAAATGATCGGACAGCTTGCGATCGGCCGATGAGGGAACCGTGGTGATCCTGAACAGATCGAGGAACATCTCACGGAACTGATCGCCCTCGTGCTGCTGCTTCATCGCGGTGTCGCGATAGCGGATCAGCCCGGCCTTGATCTCGTCGGCCTCGTCCTCCCAGCAGGTGAGCGACACCGGCGCTGAATGGACGCGGGCGAAGTCCTGCGCCAGGATCTGGGCGAACAGCGACTTGCCGGACGAGTACGGCCCAGCGACCACCACCACCTCGGGTAGACGCCAGCGCAGATGGTGGGTCAGACCGGAGATCCCGCAGCGCAGGAATTTCCTATCGGTCGGTTCCTGAATATCCCAGATGGGCTTCTGATCGGCGTAATAGAAATCCTTGATGTCAACGCCATCGTCATAGCTCAGATATTCCGGCGGAATGCCGGCGGCCCGCATGTTTGCCATCAGGCTCATAAAATTCGGACCAACCGCGACGAACTCATCGGCTTCGACATCGGCCAGTGCCGAAAATAAGCAGACCTTGAGCTGGCCTATTTTTAGCCTGTCGTAGGTCTTCTGGTCGTCAGTGACGTAGACGCGCGTCATATCGAGAATTCCGACTCACGGTTTTGCTGGGCATAGGTTTTCTTCGGCCCGTCCAGATGGCCAAAGCGCTTGGCGTTCCGCATCCAGGTCTGGAATGCCCGGTCGAAGTCGGCGAACGTCGAGCCCTTGGCGATGTGGTGATCTCGGAAGGCGTCGAGCTGGTCGGCGATCTGCGGATCGGTTGCGCCGATCTTGCCATTCCTCGCCCAGGCGACGGTTGCGTCCTTCGGGCGCCAGTCATCGGGAACCCGGCGCTTCCGGCCAGCGGGAACCTTTTGCGCGGAATTTTTTGGAGGGCCGGCATCGCTAGATGCCGCTTTCGGCTTCTCCGGCTTCGGTTGGCCTGCACCGGCGTCCTGATTCTGATGGCCGGCACCATCAGCCTTTGGCGCATTGTCGGCGAATGGATCTTCCCACTCATCCTGGGGGTCTTGGGGTGGCTCGTGCGAAGCTTGCTGAGCACAAGAATCTTCTTCTTCTGACTCCCGACTCTTATCTTTGTCCCGCTTCTGTCCCGCTTCTGTCCCGCTTGCTGTCCCGGTAGACTTGGTCGAGTAGGCGGAAAGCGTTGAAAACAAATAGGAAATCACGTACTGGACTGTCCCATTGATTTTACACTTCCGTATCATGATCATGCCGAGCTTTTCGAACTTTTTCAGCGTCCTCTCGACAGTGGTTTTGGGGCATGTCCAGGCTTCGGAAAGGAAGCGCAGAGACCATGCGCCTTCGCCCTTCTTGGCCACGCAGTTGTCCGACCGAAGGACGTTCCTGGCGATCCAGAGCAGACGCTCGCGCCGTGTCAGGGGCTTGCTTTCGTTGAAGTATGGGTCTTCCCAGATCAGGTCTGGGGTGAACGTTGCGCCGGCCATAACTATGCCCCCCTCACGGTCAGGGTGATGCGGCTGTCGACTGTGAGCAGCGCGTTGATTTTTGGCTGATACTGGACTTCGGAATCCAATGACGATGTGCGAACGAGCATCGACCACACTTCATCGGTGTGCCAGCCAGCGCGGGTCGCAATCTCCCTCATCGTGAAGGTGCCCAGGCGGCAAGCCAGCATGTAGCATGCGACTCTGGAGAGAGGGCGTGGTTCTTTGGCTAAAAATTCATCGAGAGCATCGATATCGATGAGAAAGGGCTTGCGCGCAGGCGCTTCGTCAGATACGGTCATAGCCGGATCCTTTCGCTGTTTGAGAATTAGGGGAGTTCGGTTCGCAGCCGGCTCCCCTTCGCTTTAGGGGGCCAGCCTATGCAGCCGGACGCACCGCAGTCAAGCGGATTCGCGCCGGTGCTCATCACATTCAACTTGGAGTGGTGCAGGCCCTCTTGACGTCCTAAGCAGCTCTACCTATATTCGGCAAGCGGCACCTTCCGACTCACGGGTTACCTCCATGGAAACGCTGGAGCCGTTGGAAGCGCTTGCAGGTCCATGCGAGCGCTTCCATTCCGCTTCCACCTGTTCCCTGCGCCTCACGTATTCATCCATGGGCATGTGGAAGTGCCGGCCTTTCACCCCATAGAGCGGCGTATTGTAAGCCTCGTCCCTGCTCCATCCATGATCGCGCAGCCTGATGTTCACCGTATTCACCGACACCCCGGTGATCGCGCTGATCTGCTTCGGCGTCAGCATGCCCCAGGCCGTCGGCCGCGCCCATGCCTTGGGCGGCTTCTGCTTCGGCTTTCCCTTGCCGCGGGTCGGCTTCTCCACAAGCTCCTCAGGCGAGACCTTGCGGAAGCACCGGCTGTGGATGGTGTTCATCCTCAGGCCGTAATGGGCGGCGATCTCCTTCTTCGTCATCCAGCCGTCAGGCGTCAGGTGCTTAATCATTCCATGTCCTCCACCGGCACCCCGGCCCTTGCCGCTATGTCGCGCAGCCATAAATTTTGCTTGGCGGACAGAAAGTGACGCTTCCTGATCGACGACAAAAATTCTTCCTCGCGCGTCTTTAGCTCAAGGCGCCCCTCGATCGAATCGATCAGCTCATTCAGCAGGATGTTGAAGCTCTTCACCCGACCGTTGCGGTCGGCGCTGCCCTTGACCGGCTCCTCGCCCTTTGAATAATCACGGTTCTGGGCGCGTAGGCCGTAGATTTCGGCGAGCAGACGCTCGTTCTCGATCTTCAGCCGCCTGGCCGTGCCCTCGAAATTCTTTGCCTTCATCTCGAATTTAATTATCTGAGCGCTCGCGATATCGAGCTGCCTTCGTAGATCGCGAAGTAAGGATCCGTAGTTGCCGCCATCGCTTGATCCGATGGTGCCGGCCACCTCACCCCAGGTAAGTCCGTTCTCACTCAGCATTTTCGTGGCGAGCGAGGCAGCATTGGCCGCTTCTCCGGAATGCCCAGACCCGAGCATGCCGAGCAACGCAGTAAATCTGGCGCCATTTCTTGAGATAAAATCTTTTACTTTGCTCATTTGCTGAATCCGTGGTAGCGCATCACCGTAGCCAGATCCTGCAATATTGTCAATTGTTGCCGGATTGCAACCTTATCGACCCGGCCGTTCTGGTAAACTGGCGCGGGGAGAAATATCATGCGATTTATTGCAATTTGGATCTGGGCGGCGATCCCAGTGTGGCTCGCTATCCAGGTGCCGCTCAAAAGCAGCGACTTCGCCTGGCTTCCGGCCTATATCAGCGCCGGGCTCGCGGCTCCAGCGGCCTTATACTTTTTTGCCACCATCACCCATCCGATGTGGCGCGTGATGGCGATCGTCGTCGCTCTGATCTCGGCCGCCTGGAACATCACCACCGCGGCCGGCTCGAGCGCGACGCACCGGCAGGTCGTCTCGGAGCCGATGCGCGATCTGATCGCCAAGCGGGAGTCGATGATCCGCCGCGATCAGTTCCTCGCCTCCCAGGCGTCCTCGATCGGCTGGCGGCTGAACGGGCAGACCTCCTTCTCGATCGAGGCCCGGATCGAGCAGCTCAAGACCGAACCGCACTACATCAGGACCGACGGCTGCACCGATCTCAAGGCTTCGGATCCGAAGAAGGTGTGCTCCGAGATCGCCGGGGCGAAGGGGCTGCTGAGGGAGGCTCAGGCGGTCGAGGCGTCACTCGCCGAGCGCGAACAGATCCGGCAGCAGCTACTTAAGGTAGAGGCGCCCACTGTTGCCGATCCGCAAGTCGACACCATCCAGAGGTTGCTTTCGTTTTTTATGGACGTCAGCGATGCCACCGTAATTGCGTTTCTGAACGGCATCGGGCCGGTCGTCGCCGAGCTGATCGGCACCCTGATGCCTCCCTTGGTCGCCCGCAGCTTCATTGAGCACGATCGGAAGCGCCTCCCTGAAGTTGGGGAGGGCTTGGGGAGGGCTAGGGAGGCTTTAGGGAGGCTAGGGAGCCCTCCCTCCCTGCCTCCCCAAGCCTTGCTGAGTACTGATGTTCCTGAGTCGTTCACCGACAGGGAGGACAAACTTCACATTTTTATTGGGGAGGCCAGGGAGGGAGCCTCAGGGAGCCGTTCGCCGACCAGGGAGGTCTATCCGCACTACCTGGAATGGTGCCGGTACGCCAACTCCCTGACCCTCCCTGAGCGAGAGTTCCACGCTGCAATTATAGGTTGCGGTGTCGAAAAGAAGAAATCGAACGGCCGGATGTGCTATGTCGATTTCGCCATCAAGCCACTGAAACTAAAGGTTGTGAAATGAAGCTTCTGCAACTTCACCACTATATCGGCCTCGCCGGCCTCGCCTTCATTGCCGCGGCCATCGTCGCCATCCCCAGCATGTGGGTCTTCTTCTTCCTTCCGATCGGTATGGTGTTGATCGCGACCGCGGCGAACTTGGCGCCATGACCCCGAAGCAGGAGTTGGCGTTGGAGCGGCTGGTTCAGCTTCTCGATCGCCCGGTCAAGATCAGGGACAGTCGCTATGACAGCGAGCGAAGCCGCTTGGCCAATGAAGCTCAGCGGATCAACAGGGCGAAGAAAAAGTGAGAGATTATTTGCTTATCATCTGGTTGGCTGGATCTCCGGCCGGCATTCAGAGCGAGATGGTGACGCGGCAACAGTGCTACGCCACCGTGGAGATCTACCGATCTAAGGATCTGAAGTCACCGGTCAGAGTGTCCTGCGTGCCGCCGCACGCGCGCTACGAGACCCGAGAAGGCTGGGGCGGCGTGGCGGCTACAGAGAACTCTTGGGAGGACGACCGCGACGACGATAGAGGGTCGGTAGCGATACCCCCTCGCCGGTCTTCTGCCCCTGACGCCGACCGGAAGGCACCGTAGCCTGTTCGGCGCCGAGCACGTCCTGGTCGAAGCCTGCCCACCAGCGGGCGCCGCCGGGATAGATCCCGATCGGGGTGACATGGACGATGGTCCCGGTGAGGTCCGGCACCCATCCCGACGTCACCCGCCTCACCGTCTTGGCGCTGTCGCCCTCGATGATGCCAAGCTCGACCATCAGGTCTTCGATGCCCTTGATGTAGTTCGAGCAGTCAGCGAGCGGCGAGCGCTCCCCATGGAAGAAGTCGAGGGCCACCTGGCCCTTGATCGCCTTGACCTTCTGCGCCATGACCTCCTGCCCGGCCACGGTGCGCCACATTTCATATTCGCGGGTCTTGATACGTCCGCGGCCGGTCTCGCCACCGACGGGGTTCCTGAACAGCTCATTGACGCTGAGCGCGCTGGGCACCCAGAAGCGGATCTGCTGGTTGGTGGTCGGTCTTGACATGATCGCGGGGTTTGCCTAAGTATAACTCGCAAGAGAGGTAACCAATGGACTCATTCGAAGAGTGCGATATCCGCTATCTGACGGCGTCGTCAATCATGGCGTATCGCGACAACCCGGCGCAATGGGTGACCCGCTACCTGTTCGGTCACAAGCAGTCCGGCGCGCCGAAGATCGCCCGCACGATTGCAATCAAGGGCGGCCTCAAGCACTGGTTGTATGGGGCTGAGCTGGGGAAGGCTGAGGATCTGCTCGACGATCTGTTCCGCCTGGCCTGCGAGGATCAGAAGGTCTACGTCCTGGATCCGGCCGCACGTGCCGAACATTCTATCGTTTTACCGCTATTTCTGTCGGCAGTCAATGGATTCAACGACCTTGGGGAGGGGTCGGCGAACGGTTCTGTCCCGCTCGCGGTCGATCTGGCGTCCTCGGTTTGGGCCGACGGCGTGGGTGCGCCGTTCATCTCCTCGCCGTTCGCCGTGTTCCAGGGCCATCTTGTCGATGTCAAGCCAGGCTCAAGGTGCCCGTCTACGTTGCAGAAGCAGGATCTGCTCAACTGCGCTGTCCATGCCCGGCACCACCCCGATGTGCCCGTCAGTGTGATCTATGCGACACACAAGAAGCACAAGGTCTTCACCGCGACGCGCCAGGAGCTGGAGGAGGGGTGGGAGGAGCTTGTCTACGAGGCCCGCGCCCTGCAATCCTTTCTCAAGGCCGCCGACAGCCGGGAGCACGCGCTCTCGATGGTCCCGCTCAATGGAGACAATTTCAGGTGGGACAGTAATAATCTAGCAATCGCCAAGTCTATCAAAGCATCATACGAGGAGAAGCAGAATGGCCTTCAAATTGCCCCCGGCTCCGAAAGACTTCAAGAACGTGTCTCCAGGAGCATATCTGGGGATATGCTATCGAATATTGGATCTGGGGACACACCAGACGGCCTGGAAGGGGCAGATTAAGAAGCAACACAAGATCATGGTCTCGTGGGAACTGCCAGAAGAACATATGGACGACGGCCGTCCATTTACGGTGTCCAAGCAATATACTTACTCGGCCGCCAAGAACGCCTCGCTGCGGAAGGATCTGGAGAACTGGCGCGGCAAGCCCCTGACCGATGACGAGGCCGCGGACTTCGATCTGGAGAAGCTGATCGGCGCGCCGGCTATCCTGACCATCGTCGAGGAGGAGCGCGACGGCAACAAGTACTCCAATGTCGCCACCATGTCGCGGTTGATGAAGGGCCAGCAGTTCCCCAACACCACCCATAATGAGAAGCAGGTGCTGATCCTCCAGCCCGGCATGTTCTCCAAGGCGATCTACGATTCGCTCAGCGACCGCATCAAGGAGAAGATCGCCGCGAGCCCTGAGTATCAGGCGATCGCCAGCGGCAAGCCGATGCCGCAGCATAGCAGCAGTCATCAGGCTGAGCCAGACTTCGACGACGAGATCCCGTTCTAACAAGGAGAGGACGAAATGGCGCCAAAACAGGAAGAGTTCGAGGACAAGCTCGGGGCTTTGATCAAGGAATATATCGATGCCGGCATGTCGATCGATGAGATTCTGTCAGCTATTGAGGTTCAGCGCATGGCGGCCGAGGATGAATACGGTCACGACGACTGACAGCAATGCGCTAAGGTTTCACGTGAAAACATGGAGGACCAATGTTGACCAAGCCTGACGACCCCATGGATCGATTTGGCCCGCCGATCAAGCGCATGCTGGTCGCCCGGCAAGCCATAGTGGCCAAGCATGCCGCCCCTGACGGTACGGTGGTGGGCGAGATCGATCCCTGCCCGGTCTGCAAGATCGGGCGACTGGACTATTTCATCATGCCGAACGGGCATGTTCACGGCAACTGCACCGCCGGCTGCGTAGCTTGGATGGAGTGAGAATGGGCGCGTTGGAGGAGCGGTTCAAAAATAAGCGCACGAAGTGGCTGGAGGCCATGGAGAAGGGCGGGCATTTCCCTAAAGTCAATGACGAGAATGAACTCAATATCTGGGTCATGAATCATGGGGTCCATAACGGACCTGGCTGCTCGATATGCGGCGTGAGCTGGTGCTGGAATTGCACTGATCCAGATGAGATCCCGCCATGCGAAGGGGCGCCCCTGTTTTGAAGGACGTCTTCCTGATCAACCGCGGCGATGCCCTGGTGCCGGCCTCTCCTCATGGCGAGGAAGTGCTGGCCCAGTACCCCCTCGGCGCATCAATACGGGCGAAGCTGACGCGCGAGCGCCAGCTCCCCCATCACAACTTCTATTGGGCCTTCATCAGCCATGTTCTGGTCAACTGGCCCGAGGAGCACGAGCTGAACGTCACCGGCCGGGATGAGAAGTTCCTGCACGCCTGGATGGCCGTCAGAGCTGGCTGGTACGAGACGACGGGCTTCGAGCCGCCAGCCGGCGCCGACGAGATCGCCTTGCGCTTCGCCGTCAGGGTGGCGCGGCGGATGGTGATCGAGCTGGCTGGAGATAAGCCAGTGTGGAGCAAGGTCATCAACGGGATGATTGAGTTTCGCTGGCCGAAGTCTATAGCATTCAAGAAGATGAAGCAGGATGAATTCAGCCTATTCACGACCGATGTATTTACGAAGATTTATGCAGAGACTGGTATAGATGTTGATGATTACTATAGCAATTGGGCGAAACACAACAAGAAGCTGGAGCATCCTCCATTCAGGAGGAAATCAGATGCTGAAGTTGGTGCAATGACGTGAAGGTGAGCGATATGGAGAGTTACTACGAGCTGGCGGACGGCAGAATGTTTCGCATCACCAATTACAATCGTGCCGACAGCGCGGTGCTGCTTGTCTTGCACGGATCGACTCCGCGTCGGTGAAAATGGAGATTTTCAGAATTTGGCCCTGACGATCTACCTCATCGTGCTGGCGTATTTTGCCGGACGGGCGCATCAGCGCTATCTCGATTCAGTTTTGGTCGCGAGAGCTGAGCTTTCGGCGCTGGGGTGGTGGGTGAGGGGTCCGGTCTGGCCGATCGAGGAGCGGATGATCCATTTCGACCAGGAATGCATCGAGGCGGCAGAGCCGCCGCATAACATCTGGACTGAGCCGCGCATGCCGTGCTGGTGGGAATTAACGATGAGGTTTGAGAGATGGCGAGTACCGAGGAGTCGATGAGGCGGCGCGCTATGATAATGCGGCAGATCGCTGACTGGATGACCAGGAAGTTTGGCCCTGACCAGCGTGCCGAAGCTGCGGCAGACCGGCACCCACAGGGACTGTCAGGAGTCCGACGCGGCATGGATCTGCTTGAGCCACCCAAATGGTCTGGCGGCTGGATCGATGCCCAGCCGTGCTACATGACGTATCTGGAGTATGTCTGATGACGGACTTCGATAAGAAGGTGACGGATATCGCCAATCGCTATGAACGCGAGATCGATGAGCGAACAGAATGACAGAATTCCCTCCAAAAACACCAGAGGGGCGTCGTTGGCGGCTTGCAGAGGAATGCGGCGAAGTTATCCGCGCCCTATCCAAAATCGGTCGATTCGGTGCGATCGGTATCGGCTACGATGGCCATGAAAACAACACGGCAGCGCTGCTTGCCGAGCTTTCCGACCTGAAGCACGCAATCAAAGCGGTGGAGGAGGATATCACCAATGACTAAGACCCTCACCTCAGATCATTTGAGATGCGGAACCGGCCTGTGCCCTAGCGTCACCCAGCTTGATGATGGAAGGCTGGAAATCACAGGGGACTTGGCCGCTCCTGTTCAAGGCTTTGGTGACGACGTTGTCGAGGCCACCATTCGCATCTCTCCCGACTATTTCTCAAATCTACCAGAAATGATCGCCCTGCGCGATGCGCTCAAGGAGGTCATGACGTGGATCTCGAATTGGGATCCTGCTTTCATTCACGATGAAGAATGGGACGATACCTACATGAAGGTGATGAGGGCATTGGCCAATGAGCGAGGTTCTCAGGAAGGAAATTCCGGCACCGATCAAGAGGGCGGCGATCGAGCGGGCGACGAGAGCTGACGGGGTTTATTGCGAGCGCTGTGGTGCCGGCCCACTCACATCTCGCAAGCAGTACCAGGTCGACCACATCATCGAGGAGAGATGGCAGAGACTTCCCAGGTGGAAGCGCCCGCCGATCGAATTGGGAGATGTGCAGGTTCTCGGTCAGGCATGTTGCCATGATAAGAAAACAGCCGAGAACACCAGAATACAGAAGAAGATAATCCGCATAAAGAGGAAGCATTCTGGAGAGAAAAAGGAAAAGAGATCCATAATGCAAGGATCCAAGGATTCTAAGTTCAAGAAATCATTCAATGGAAAAGTGAGTGTGAGAAGTGGCAAGACTATCGATCGTTAGAACTTACGATGAGGCATCTGGCCTGATCAGGATATCCCAACTTAGGGACATGCCTGAGGCAAAAGATCAACTTCCATCAGAATTCAAAAAGCCAAAACGCGTGGAGCGCGATCCGACCAGCATCTTCATCGATCCGCTATGGCAGCGCTCGATCTCGCCGCGCGGGCGCGAGCTGATCGAGAGCATGGTCAGGAAGTGGGACTGGCTGGCCTTCACCGAGCCGGGGGTCTATTTCGACGCCGCCCGCGGCGTGGAGGTCGCATTCGACGGCCAGCACACCCTGACGGCGGCTGCGGCACGCGCCGATATCAAGACGCTGCCGATGAACCTCTATGAGAGCCTGGAGCACGCCAAGGACGCGGCGCACGCCTTCTCGGTCCGCAACACATCGCGGATTCCGGTGAACAGCTACCAGCTCTACCGCACCAATCTGGTAGCCGGATACCCTTGGGCGGTGCGGCTGGACGAAATATCGAAGAAGCTGCGCTTTGAGATCGCGCTCTATTCGTCTGGCGCGCATAACTCAAAGCCGGATCTGGTGCTCGCCATCTACACCATGAAGAAGATCATGGAGGCGCGCAGCTCGGCTGATCTGGAGCGGATCATGAAAGTGTTGGTCGGGATCTCGATCAGCCCGATCAGAGACGTCCATATTCGCGCTGTCGAGCTTCTGCTCTATGGCGATGCCTACCGCGGTCTCGTCGGCGCGACGGCTCTGAGGCAGACGCTACGCGGCCTCAATCACAATGTGATCTTGCGAGAAGCGATGGCGGACGCGGCGATGCGCGGTATGACACAATATGCCGTGCTGGCATCCATTTATTATCGGGAGTACCAGAAGGTTCATGGAAAATAATCTGACCGAAAGAGAAAAGCAGGTCATTAAGCTCCTGGCGTCTGGGCTTAAAAATGGAGAAATTGGCCAGAAAATGCACATCTCTGGCCGAACAGTTGAGGCCCACATCAGCGCCTTATCTAAGAAATTCGGTGCGAAGAATAGAACGAACCTGATTTACATTGCAACATCGAAGGGATTTGTTTCAGAATGAGGGCCTTAGTTCACGCTGCATTTGATTTCTGCATGCGTCACGAGATGAAAAATACCGTTCTGGTATTCCTCTATCTCTATAAGAAAGCGGTGTCGCCGATCAGAAATTGGCGAAACCCAAAGTGCTCACATCATATCGTCTATGGAACAGGAGGGTGTTCGAGCGCGGCGATCGGCTATCTGGAGACCATGCCGATGGCGCTGGCTCGGGAGGCGATCGATGCTCGGCTGGCGGCGTGTGTGGAGTGCTATGAGCACCTCGCCAGCATTGAGACTGTGCCTGACCATGATTTTTGCTTCTGTGGAAATAAGGGGTGCTGAATATGGAGAAGGAGCCGAATGTCCCGCTCTATATCGCGGTAGCTGTGATTATCAGCATTGTTTGTGGGGCCGCCGTCGGTGTTACCAAAAACATCTACTGCCAGAAGGATTTAGGGGAGCTTAAAGCCCCCCAATCAGAATCTCGCTGATGGTCTTCTCCTTGTCGGGCTGGGTAGGCGACTTGTCTGCCCGGCACGCCTTCATCCCCTCCCACAGCCGCTGAGCTTCGGCGTTCTTGCGCTGCTCAGCAACACGGAACCGCTTCACAGTCTGGAAGGCGGTTTCCCCCTGTTTCACCTCCGTCTTGCCGGTGAACGTCGCCCAGTTCGCATAGACAGAAGGGTGCGGGCATAGCAGCGCAGCTTTTTTTTGAGGATTAACGTCGCTTGGACTTGGAAGTGTTGAGCAGCCGGATGTCATCACGGCTCCACACACAGTCAGGAACCCCAGCAGTTTTGCGCGCGATTTCCGCGTCATCCAGATGCGCCTGGAGCTGCGACAGTTCAGCATTGATCTTCTCCCTCTCCTGCAAGGCATTGACGATAATGGCGTCCTTCTTGGCGGCGATCTGATCGCGCTCCTCGATGACGCGGGTGTAGCCGGCCGCCAGCGAGCGCTCGGCGAAATAGCCCTTCACGTCCGAGATCCACCCCGTCGCCACCCAGATGCCGATGGCGCCGAGGATCATGAGCGGATTTGAGGCGAACCAACTCAAAATGGATGTGATGAAAATCATCTCGGACCTCGCAAAGAATTCTCAAATTCTTTCGCCAGTTCAATGATGCCCTTCGTCATCTGTTCGCCCATCTGTTCGGGATTGAGGTGGGATGCCTCTTGAACAATTGGCATCGTCATTGTCCCAGCGAAAAATGTAGCTGCGGCCTGTAGGGCTGCGCAGCGAATGCGAAGCTCTTCCGGCCGCATTCCTGCGGCAGCTCCTGAAACAACTTCACCGCCTTCAAAGTGGAAATTCTTGGGATCTATATTCATCCGATTTTCCTCTGGTAGTGCGCATCGATCCGGCGGTAGAGCGCGATGCCACCGAAGATAATGGCGCCGATGCCGAGCGCGATCAGCAGCTTGTCGACGCCGATCGCCAGGATCTTCTGGCTGAGCCCGATGCCCTGCTCTGCGGTCTTCAGTGCAGCGTCGACGTCGGAGAGGGTTGGGACAGGTGCGACGGGCGCTTGAGGAACCGAGGCAGACGCTCCGGCAACAGCCGTCGCAACGACGCCAGTGACGATCTGAGCGACCGATGCCTTCGCCGTGTTGCTCCCCAGCACGACTTCATGCACCGGGGTTGAAGGCGGATCTTTCGGAGCTGCCGAAGCGAGTGCTTTTTGCGTAAGCGGCCCGACGCGGCCATCCACTGCCAGACCCAGACGGTACTGGACGGCACGAACAGCGTCGCGCGTCTCGGCGCCAAAGTCGCCATCTGCCTTGAGGGGAAAACCCAGTTCAGAGAGGCGCTTCTGGAGCGCTCTGATTTTTTCGCCCTTCTCCCCCATCTCCAGAACATCATCGTTCGGGTAGAGGATCGCCGAGCCCTTCTTCTGCTCCGAACGGGCGTAAGCATCCGCGAGCTTAGTGTCATAGCGGTTCTTGGCGTAGTCGGGTCCATTATAGAGCCTCGCAATCGTTGCCCATTTGCGCTGCTTGCACGCGTCTTTCAGACCGGAGCCGATGAGGAACTCGCCCATCGCCAGATACTGCTCGTCCTCCTCGTCGGCAAAGGCGCGCACCATGGCGCTCGGCGAGCCGAACTTGCACAAATTATGGTTGAAACCCATAATTTGCGGGGCGCCGAAGCTGGTGATCCAGCACGCCGCATCTTCGCCGAATTCGCGTGAGAACTTGTCCACCCAGGCCCAAGCCGCATTGCCGGCGGCGACCGGATCGATATGGTAGCCCGGCAGTTTGGGCTGCTTGGTGAAGCCGAGCTTTGCGGCCTTCTTCTTCGCCTCGGCGTCAAGGTATGGGCATTTCACCACCTTGTGCGCCTCGGGGCGAATGACGAGACGGCCGGACGGATCGAACGGGTCTGCACCCGTCTCGACCGTGATGATCGCGTCAATGACGGCCGGCTCGCAGCCGACCTTCTCCGCAACACGGGCGATGATATTTTCGCTCGCACGCGCAGCTTTGCCGATGATGGCCATCGGTTCCCTCCTGCGTTGGAATTGAGGCTAGACTATCACGTCGTCAGATTGGGAGATGTGGCGGTTTGGCATCAGGCATGATGCCAGTTAACGACAAGCCGAAGTTGTCGTGCTGCTCGCCCAGATAGTGGGTCATCAGCAGCGAGCCAGGGAGGGGCGACCACTTACCCTCGGCCAGCATTTGCACGTCGTAATTGCTCGGTGACATGAAGCCGAGTTGTCCGTCAGGTGTGCAGGCGCTGAGCGTGTTCGGCGCCATCTCGCCGACATAGCCATCGGTGATCCTGCCGCTTCTGTTCCAGGCGACGATACCGGCCCAGGGCAGATGGAGAAAGGTGCGCACGGTGGTGTCGAGCCGCTCGCGGATGAAGGTAAGCCCTACCTCGGTGGGCGGCGCATCGCAGCCGCCGGTGACGAGCACCTTCTCCAGCGAGGGCGCCTTGATTGCGACATTGGCCAGCCGCCACAGGATTCGCGCATTGCCCTGGATGACGTTGGGATTGAAGTCCTCGATCTGCTGCTTCATCTGCATGATGCCGCCGTGGCCGTCCCAACTGCGGTGCTGGCCACCATCGGCCTCGACCAGATTGCCGAGCCGGCTGAAGCCATGAGCGAAGGCAGAGTAGAGCCGCAAGGGACCTGAGAGCCCGAGCGCCTCGCGGGCCAGCGCATTGCGCACTCGCACCATCATATAGGGCACCGCGAAGCCGACGGGCTTTTTGTCGATGATGTCGAAGAAGACGTGGGCCGGCACCCCCTCGTAATCCTCAAGCCCCTCGACCTGGAGCGTCGATGTCGAGACGCCGTGATCGAGGGCGTGTTCGTAGTCCTGGTAATTATGCTCTGCGGTGAGGATCTTCATCCCAGCATTCCCACGTTGATCGCCTTGGTGACTGCGACGGACGGATTCCAGGTGATGATGATGATCCCCTGCTGGCCCGCGGCGTCGGACCCAGCGCCTCCGCCAGCGCCGCCGCCTCCGCCACCATATAGCCCGCCAGCGCCCCCATTGCCATCGCTTGCCGAGGTGTTATAGGCGCTGCCGCCGCCAGATCCTGGCCCGGCCGTTGCGCCGGAGGATGAGGTGTAGAGCATGTCCGTCGAGCCGGCACCGCCATCGAACCCGTCGGTGATGCCCTTGCCGTCGTCGGTTGCGCCACCGCCTCCACCGCCGCCGCCTGCGCTGCCGGGCCCGCCCGCCGTGCCGCCGAGGATGCTGATGGTGCCGGCCACTCCGCCGCCCGTGGCCAGACGGTTATCGCCGCCCTCGCCCGAGCCGTCGGTGTTGCCCTGCTCGCCGCCATTGGCCGCGCCGCCGCCGCCAGACCTCGTTGCGGTTGCTGCGCCGCCATTCGCGCCGGCGCCATTCGGGCCAGCCGCGCCGCCGCCGCCGCCATCGGTGCTGCCTGGGTCGCCGCCGGAGAACTTGACGGTGCCGACACTGCCGGAGGCCAGGCCGCCAGCCGTGTTGGTGCCGCCCTTTGCCCCGACCGAGGCCGCCGCCAGCGTGTCGCCATTGAACCAGGTGTCGCCGGCCGTTCCCGAGGTCGAGCCGGCGCCCACCCGCGCCTTGACGGTTGCGCCCGGCGTCAACGACAGGTTGGTGATTTTGGCGTAAGCCGCCCCACCGCGCGAGCCGCCGCCGATCACCTCGACCGTATTGTCCGAGGAGTTCCAGTCGGATGGCGTGATAAAGTCGATGGTCGAGCCGGTGGTGGTGAGGAAGGTGACCGTCATGTCTTCGTCCCGATCAGATTGAGGGAGACGCGTGTGAGGGTGGTGGCGCTGTCGACGTTGACGCGCATGATCTGCCCGGCGGTGAAGGTCCAGCCGACGCCGCTCGCCAACGAGGTGTCCTGGCCCTTATTGGCAGACGAGATCGTCGGCTTCTCGGCGCCGGTCAGCGTGTCGGCGACAGTCGGCGGATAGTTGGCGTAGCTGTCCTTCCATAGGTCAAGCACCACCGATCCGGTAATGTCGGCCAGCATGTGCCAGGCGCTGATGGTGCAGTTCCACGGGATCATCACGTCGGCCTTGATGCCGGTCGAGAGCGCTACACCGCCGCCATCCAGGATCACCGGAATGTTGATCGCCGCCTGATTCGAGGCGATGGAGATCGTGGTGCCAGATATCGACAGGCCGGTGCCGAGATCGAGCCAGTCGACAGCACCGGCGCTGTCGTCCCAGAACATGATCCGGTCATCGTTCGGGTCGACTAGCGACTGAATGCCCAGATGCGAGAGCTGGATTGTTGTGCCTGAAGTTGTGAGCCCGGTGCCGTAGCGGCCGAAGATGATATTGCCGGCGCTGTCATCCCAGAACATCGGGGCGTCGATATTGGGATCGACCAGCGAGACGCCGGTGCCGCCGTCAGCCAGCGCCACATCGGTGCCGCCGACGGTGTAGGCGGTCGCCAGCAGCGTGTTGATCTGGGAGAGGGTGAACGTCGTCTCCTTGATCAGCTTGCCGGTCGTGCCCGAGAAGGCGGTCATGCGGCTGTCGGTGACTGAGGACGGACCGACGACATCTCCAGAACCGCTCCCAGGCGCCCCAGCCTCGCCCTGAGGCCCCTGAGCCCCGGTGGCGCCCGTTGGGCCAGCCGGACCGACCAACGAGGTTGGCGAGCCCCAGGTGCCCGATTTGGGACCGTAGATCACATCGCCGCCGGTATCGATATAGAAGTCGCCGTCGTCGCCCAGGCTGACGCTGGGGGTGCCGGAGCCCGACAGCAGCGTTCCGCCATCGCCCAGGCTGATGTTCTCCAGCCGGTCCTCGTCATCATTCCAGCCGAGCACGGTGCCGGCCTCGGGCTCAGGCATAACCCGCGTTCTGGTCTGAGCGAAGCTGTTGCCGGCGGAGAACAGCATCGCGCGCTCGGTCTGCTCGCCCAGATTCTGGATCATCCGGGTCATGCGATCGAGCGTCGCTTCGAGCTGCTCCAGGCTGACCGCGCCGCCATAGCTCAGATCGAGGGTCTGGGTCTTGGGCGTCTGGCGCCGTATCAGCAGCACCTCATCGGTGGCGAGCGCCTCGGTCAGTGTAACGGAGCCGGCACTCGAACTCCCCGCCCCGGTCAGCGTATAATCGACGTTGAGCGTCAGGCCGGTCATGTTGTGGGAATATTCGATGCCCTCGTCGATCGGTGCACGGCTCACCCCGATCTCGGAATTGTCGGTGAACAAGATCGGCTGTGCGCTCGCATCCGTGAGCGCAAACGGGCCGGTTGAGCCGGAACCGATGTAAACGGCTACGACCCCGCGAGCGGAAAGCGTCATGTCGTTGTCCTTAGAATGGATTGAGAAGCGATCCGATGTCCTCGGCGCTCAGGTCGGATGGTTTGAAGTTCTGGCTTGGTGGAAGCTTAAATGTCTGGTTGAGATTTTCTTTGAAATTCTTCTCTGTCTTCTTCAGCGAACCTGGCGCCGCCCACTCCTGAAGCTGGTACAGGAACATATAATCCAGTGCCATTCTTGTGTAGAACAGGTTGAGCATCGGGAAGTTGTTCTTGAAGGCGAAGAACGCGTCGCCAGCAATCCCGTCTCCAGTTTTCAGCCGGTCGAAGTAGGCGTCGAACGGCAAGCGAGCTGCGCCGCGGGTCAGCTTGAACAGATCGGTCGCGGTGCCGGCTGTCGGACCCAGAAAGCTTTCGAGCGCGGAGTGGCCATAGCGGTCCTTGGCCTGACCCATTAGGAAGTCGCCGTAAAGGCCGGCACCGCCGCCCTGGAGGAAGGATGCGGCCAGCAGGCTCGCCGTCTCCTCGCTGGTCTTGGGCATCTCCAGCCGCCGCCCATTGAAATAGGCTTTGACGTACATCGACAGGAAGCCGATGAAGGTGGAGTAGGCCAGGAACTCGGCGAGCCGCTCCATGCCCGAGCGGCCGGCGTCCACCATCTTGCCGGTCTCGGCGCGGCCATACAGCTCGCGGCCGAACACCTTCTCGATGATCGCCGCCGGGAAGCCCTTGAATTGACTGATCGAGCGCGCAACTTCCGAGCCCACCGTGCCGGGGGCGATCCCCATCGAGGCACCGGTCATATGGCGGCGAGTGCGCGGGCCAGGAGCGATGACAGCATATTCCGATCTGGCAGAGAATATGTCGCGGAACTTGGCCTCGATTTCGCTGCGACGCTCCCGTACCGCACGATCTGTTGCAGATTTGCCTTCCTTTTTCAAAATATAGGCAATCTCAACATCTGTCAGTTGATTGGCGCCTTTCGGAGTGAAATACTCCTTGCCCTCAACGACAGTTGTAGATCGACTTCGCATCAGGTCCCATTCATCTGATGAAATGTCAAAAAGCTTAAGAAGTCGCTGCGTATCGACATCCAGCTCCGGGATCGAGCGCGCTGCGAAGGTGGCCAGCCGGTGCGACATCGCCTGGGCATTGGCCATCCGCAGCGTGTCGGTCCACCACATCAGGCCGTTAGCTTTGAAGAAAAAATGCTGCGCTCGCGCTGCCCAGCCAGGGAGAGCATCCTCTGCCGAGAAGCGTGACCAGACGGCGGAGCGCAGCAAGTCGACCGCAACACCCAGCTCCGAGGCCAACTGCATGCGGTCAGCACGGACCTGTCCGCGCTTTCCATAGCCCTGGAAGATGCCATCGAGCTGAGTGCCCCAGGCTTCAAACAGGGAAGCTCCTTGATATCGCTGCTCGGACGCTGCGACCGCGGTGTCAGCGAAGGACGAGATCAGCGCGCCGCCGAGCTTGGAGAGGGTGTGGCCCAGGCGCGCGGCCCTGAGCGCGGTCGACACCGGGTCGACGCCCGGCCGGTTGGCTTCGCCCATGATTTCGGCGAAATAGCTGTCGAGGACGCGCTCATCCTGTGTCCATTGGGTCGCCATGCGGGCCTGCACGCTCGATTCGGTGAGCAGCCGGACCGACTTCTTCAGCCGGCTATAGACCTCGCGCGGGTTCGGGCCGAAGCGCTGCATCAGCGCGACCGAGTGCGCCGCATTGGTGAGCTGGTGACCGACGCGCTCATAGAGCGTGCCGCCGCGGCCGAACTTGGTGTCATATTCGAAGCGCGCATCGGCATCCTTGAAGATCAGGATGCGCGGCTGGCTCATCTTGTTGGCGAGCGAGCCTGAGCCGACGAAGCCGGAGGTCGAGGTCGAATCCGCGCTGAGGTGCTCGCCGGTTGCGATCGAGCGCCAGACGGCGCGCAGCCAGCCCTCTCGCCGCTCGCTCGGCATCGAGCCGAAGGTCTCGTGCTCATTGAGCTTGGGCAGCACGAAGTCGCGCCACGCCTGGAAATTGGCGCTCTCGTCATAGGATAGCATCGAACGCAGGCCGCGCTGCTGGCGAAGCTGGCGGGCGGCGGTGCGCACCTTGAACTGGTCGTGGCTCTGGTGGGTGATATAGTCGGCCATCTTGCGGATCCAGGCGCCGGCATTATTGGCCGCGGTGCGGATGGTCTCCTGATAGTCGAAGATGATGTCGGCCAGCTCGCGCGCGTCCCGGTCGATGCCGGCGAAATCCGAGTTCCCCTTGTACATCTCGCCGAGCGCGCGATAGACGTCCTGGTCGAGATCGCCTTTGACGTAAAGCGAGTGCTTGCCGCTGCGCTCAACTCGAGCTTCGAAGCCATTGCGCCAGTCGTTGGCGAGGCTCTTCTGGTCGGCGTCGATCGAGCGCTGCGCCCCGCGTCGGGCAATGTTCGAGCCGACCATCGTGACTTCGAGACCCTTGCGCGGATCGTCGGCCCAGCTCCCCTGGATCTTGCCCAGCTCGCGCGACCAGGCATTGTTGAGCAGGTAGGTATTGCGCTTTTGCAGCCTGTAGTTGTTGACCACGTCCTCCGACATCTCGCGCAGCGCGGCATTCACCGCCTCATCGGCCGTGATGCCATAGCGCTGGTTGCGGATGTCGCGCGCCTTGGCGAGCAGGATGTTGGCCAGCTCCTTCAGCTCACCATCGGTCAGGCTGTCGCCCGCGATCTCGCGCACGCGGGCCATGCACTTCCAGAACTGTGGAGAGTGTTGCTTTCTGGGCATTGTGTTTTCCGATCGGGTGATCTATCAAGGCTGGGTTGGATGAGTGATGACCATTTGACCTCAATCCCTCTCTAGTGCCCAAATTGCTCAGGTTCCAACCCCGCGGAACCTGAGCGACCCTAGAGGTTGTACGAGGCGCATGGCGCCAGGGAAGCGAGAGCTTCTGCCGTCTTATTCCCCAAGCTCTCATTGTCGTCCTTGGCCAGTGCACGCATCTGCGCATTGAGATCGTCGGCCATGTCGGCGATGGCGAACGAACGCACCGAGAGCGGATTGTCCGCCCCGGCCTTGCCGCCACCCCATTCCTGCCAGCGCTTAGCGATCGTTCCGTCCTCGATGGCGCGGAAGATCTCCTCATGATCGACCGGGCCGTCCTTGCCGCGCGACCAGCGCTTGAAGGCGTTGCCCAGATCGGTGATGAAGTCGTCGACGCGGGTGAACAGCCGGCCCATGAAGCTCTCCCGGTCCTTGTCGCGGGCCTCCTGCCACTTACCGTACTCGGTCGCCGCCCACTCCTCGGCAAGCTTGTCCTGCACCCGTGCCTTCAAGGTTTGCGGGTCGTTCAGGCCGCGCTTGGCATATTCTTCGGCATAGTAATTGCGATAATTGGAGAACCGATCGATCTCTTCTTGATTGAGCTTCTGGCTGTCGGCGACCTGCCGGATCATCGCCCATTCATTTTCGGTGAACAGCTTCAAGCTGCGCAGGGAATGGAAGATTTCGTGCGGCACGCTCTCGCCAGGCTTGCGCTTGCCGATCTCGCGCGAAATCTTGATCGCTCGCTCGATGGCCGAATACATCGCCGCCGCATTGAAGTGCCCGTTGTGCATAGGCTCCATCATCTGGAGCTTGATCACCTCAGGAACGCGGTGCAGGCTCTGGCCGAACGCCTTCTGGATCGATAGCACCGCCTGGAACTCACGTTCGACGCGCGCTATGGCGTCCTCGGTCACTGTCTCAGCGACGTCCCAGCCCCTCGGCGCATTGGCGAACTCGATGCGAGAGGCATCAGCTTCGATCTGAGCGATCTTGCTCTCAAGCTCACTCACTTTTGCCGCAGAGGCTTCGTATTTCTCCCTGGCAATTTGAAGATTACGAGTAGTAACGAAATCTGGATTTTCGATCGATTCAAGTCCATCGACGAACTCTCTATTTATTTTCTCCTCTCGCTCAGCCTCGCGTAGCTGGTCATTCAGATAGTTGGTCTCGTTCTTGTCATGAAAATCTCTGAGAACATCACCTCTTTTATTTGACAGAACATCAAGCTCATCTTGATATAGTGCGTGCTGAGATCTAAGATCATCAATCTCGCGATTGATCTCATAGGCCCTGGGATCTTCTGCTCGATCGCTGTCGAACAGCTCATTGCGCTCTCCGAACAGCTCATTGATCTTGCTGCTGATTTCCTGGCTGCGATCCATCAGGAACCGATAGCGCTGCGCATTGGAGCGCGGCCGGAAGCCTACGACGTCAGCAAAGGCGTCGGGTTCGTCCGGTCGAGCAGGACGACGGAGACCGCCTGCGTCTTTAATTTGATCGGAACTAAAAACTACGTAAATATCTTCTGACTTGAATCGTCCGCCAAGCATGGCGCCAATGCGACTGCGCTCGCCAGCGTCATAGGTATTTTTCAGAATGACGCCGTCATGTCCGGCTGCTTTGGCCTCACGAATGATATTCGCATAGGTCTCATCTCTGAAAACTTTCCCCTTGAAATCATAAACATATGGATTCTTGATGGTGAGATTGACCTCCTTCACAATAGGGCCAGTTGCTTCAGCGAGCTTGCCCTCGATCTCTGCGACCTTCTCGGCATTGCCCATCTGCTGGTAGTGCCGAAGCTCCCTCTCAAGACCCTTGCGATTGGCGGCAAGCTCTCTATCGGCAACTTTCCTATTTGTCGACTTGCCGATCGAATAATATTCGGCCGTCTTGCGCCTGTTTGTGAAGAAAAAACCCTCTTCCGCTGATGGCGCGCCAGTCATGCTCCCGAGTTTTTCAGAGCTAAATTTTCCGAAACCTCGATCGGAGCCATGATATAGTATGAGCGGCTCTCCGTCGCCTCCAAGAATTGTTCCATCGCGACCAATGCTCGAATTGTCGGCGAAGGCGTCGGGTTCATCCGGTCGACCAGGGCGGCGGTCCCTCTCCACCCGGATGATTTGATCTTTGGAGTTATATTTCAGCCAGCCGGCATCGATCGCCTCATCGATCAGGTGGCCGGCTTCCTCGACCGAGATCTTCAGCGCCTTGGCCACGGTGCCGGCACCCTTCACCGGCTGATCACCCTCCAGCAAATCATAAAAAACCCGGCGCTGGGCCGGGTCTACGAAGGGCTTGGGTTCGCCGGCTGTCGGGTCCGGCAGGGCATCGATCTGTTCATCGGACAGCGTCCGGTCGGTGCGCGGCGGCACTGCGGGAGCTTCAGTCGCCGGCTTGGCCTTCGCCTCGGTCTCGGCGATGATCTTGTCGACCAGCTTCGCCTTGGCGCGATCCTTCGCCTGGAGCTTGTTGTCCTTGGCGTAGGCCCGCAGTTCGGTGAGGTTCATGGCGTCGAGCGTGGCGCGCAAGCCGGTCGCAGCCGAGGCTTCAGGAATGCTGATCCGGTCCATTCGTGAGGCGCCGACATTGAGCGCTGCGGCTCGCTGGCTATCCGTAATGCTACCCTGATCATCCCATGTGATGAGGTCGACAGATCGCTTGCCATTTGCGTCTGGGGTAAACAGTCTCTTTAAAGCCGCATCAATATCTTGACGCGAATGTCCACTTATTTCGGAACGGAGATCCTCCAGAGTAACCCATTGTTCCGATGGATTTTTTCCCCTTGCTTTTTTATACGCGCTGACTATATCAGAATCTAACTTGTCTGAGAGTTTTTCAGCAACCGGTCGATCTGACCCTGCCGCGTCTGCACGCGAGCCTGGTTCCTGAGATCCTGCCCGAGATTCTTGAGGTGCTGGTTGCGGTGCGCCTGCCCGCTCTCCTCCAGCGCTTGGGCCAGCGCCCGCTTCATTGCTGGCGACGAGGGCTTCGATATCATCAACTTCCTCCGGGTTGAGTTCGCGTTCGGCGCGCTGCTCGGCGGCACGGAATACATCACCTGCACCCGTGCTGTCCTCGAAGAATCCGCCGGTCTTTTTCTCCTTGGCAATGTCAGCGTAACGCCGTAGAACCTCGGAAATTCGCAGCGCCGAGTTGGCGCGTTTCATTTCGGGATTATAGAATTGACGAACAAGCTTTTCCACGACTGGATCGAGCGGGCTAAATACGTCGACCTGAGCCAGTGCGTTGCCGACCTTGATGCCTTCGTCTCTGGCTTTCTGGACGAAGCGCGCCGCCTCCATCATCTGGGCAGTGATGTCCATGTCTTCCCGAACAACACCTTGAGCAATCTCCGCGCGCAGCCGCATGAAGTCTGGAGCCACGTCTCGGTAGGCATTGGCGATCGACTTTATATTCAGGTCAGCCGACTCCAGCATAAGGGAGAGGACGGAAGCGTCATCATAGGCGGCGGCGAGGACAGCAGCGTTGAGACGGTCAACGCCGGTCTTGGTCAGCACGCCATTTTTGCTCATCTCACCCAGTTCCTGGGTCGTGGCGACCTTGCGCATGAAGGCCCTGAGGAACGGCTGATTCTCACGCTTCGTGAAGTCGCCGCCCTGGTAAAGCGACATAATGTCGTATCCAGCGACACTTGCGTCACGCTGAGCCTTTTCAGTGACGCTCATTTCAGCGATGCGGCTGCGATTCGCTCGCTCGGCAAATCGTACCAGTTCGCTGTGCGAGAGGTCGTCGACGATCTCGGACACCAGGACCGGTCGACGATAGCCATCTGCCGCTGGTCCGATTCGCTCGCGGTACTCGCGAGCCTTCGAGACCAGCGTTTCATGGTTATACACCTGACGAATGGACAGCACGCGCCCATTGCCGGAAATAAGGACGTAGCGCCCATTTTTGTCGGCTACCACGATCGGGGCGCCGGCATCAGCAACTCGCGTTGGGATGAGCTGCTCGGGGTCCAGGTTGCTGGCGCGCTCGAAAGCTTCCGCGCTGCTCTCTTTGCGTGAGCGATCCCTTACTTGGAGGTCGCCGGTGGCGTGGATGAGGGTGTCGAGTTCGACGATTTTGGGCTGAACGGTGACTTCGATGGATCCATCTGGGGTGATGACCCGCCGGGGAACAGCCCATCCTCCGTAGGATTGAGTCGTCTCTGGAGCGCTTCGCTCACCTCCGACTGCGCTTCTTTCGCGCTCGACGACATCGAGCGATCCTCCAGTTGGCGCGCCATCTCGGACATCAGAAGTCGTAAAAAGCTCATTTGCAAGAGGTTGCCTTTCGCCTGCGAGTTCGCGGGCAATTCGCTCGCTCTTTGTCGCAGCTCCTGCGCCCTCTCGTAATGCTCGGTTGCGGTGCGCCTCATTAAATTCTGTGACCTCCAGGTCGTTGAAGAGATCTTCGGTGGCGGGATTTTCAGCCAGTTTGCGCTGCTCGTCCATGACGACGCGCTCTTCGAACTCAGCCAGCTCGCGCTTGGATTTGATCATGCCCTCATCGAGGATCTTGAGCGCCAGCTCCTCCAGATCCATATCATCGATGTCTTCCTCGTCCAGGGCCTTTTTGGTCACCGGCTCGGTGGACGCCTTCTCGGCTCGAGCCAGCAGGTCGCCGCCCTTGCCGAGCGCCGCATTGACGGCGACGTCGATGTTCTCGCCGTCCTGGACCAGCTTGATCGCGACTTCGAGCTTGTCGCCCGACAGCTCGATCGCATTCCCTTCCTCATCCTTGAGGCCGAGCATATGAAGATAGATGGACCGACCGGCCGCCTGCCGCGTAACATGGTTTTTCGCATTATCCGCGATCAGCTCCCCGGCAGTCTTTGCCCCCCGGATGAGTTCAAGGAGCTGGGCCGGCTCACTCTTGATCAGCAGCTCCGCGTCATCGAGAGCCTCGTTGACCTCCTTGGTCTGCACCGCTTCATCAACAGCGCTGAACAGATCCTTCTCGATCTGCTCCCGAACAACTTTCGGCTCTTCAACGCCAAGGATTTTGCGCTCCTCCGCTGGAATGACTTTCTCGATAATGCCGAGGTCGCGGACAAGGCCATGGTTGATATCGGCGACCGACTTGATCGCGTCGATCTCCTCGTCCTTGATCAGCGTTTCGAGGTCTTTATCCTTGTCCTCATTCATTTTTTCCCAGTTGCGCGCGTCGGCCTCATCGCCGCGGACGTTGGTGATGTCCTGGGTGTCTCGGCTGAACAGATCAAGGGTCTCCTTGCCCGTCTTGGCCGAGGTGGGGGCACGCTCGGGGCTCGCCCGATACTGTTCAGCGATGGCCTGACGCAGCGCGACTGGCCCGTCTCCATCCCGCTTGTCGAAGCGGTAGCCGCCAGCTTCCTCGCCCTTGGCGCCATAGAGGTCGTCGATCGCGCGCTCAATTTCGTGACGAATCGCACCAGGCGTGGCACCATCAGTGACCAGAAGCTTTTTCGACTGTGGATCGTAAACCACTTTCTGATCAGGGTGCTCCAGCAAATTCGCAGCAGTGAGCTGGAACTGCTCCGGCGTCAATTCGGCCAGCTTCGTCTCACCGAGCTTGGTATATCGCTTACTGAATGCGCTCATAAGCTTTCGGACGGGTGGGGCGTCACCCTTGCCTATGGTGCGCGCAAGCTCATCCATGATCCGAGCGCCGGGTGACCCGATTGCATAGTCGGCCGAGGTGATCGGCGAGCGCAGGCGCTGGGTGGCCGGGAAGCGCCTGTCCGGCATCGCGATCGAGCGCATCTCCGGCTGGCCGGCAAGGATCGCATCGACCTTGGGCGCGCGGTCGCGCGAAACGGATGCAACGGCTGAGGCCAGCGTGTCGCGCCGCGCCTCCGGCTTCATCGCGGCGACCAGCGTGGCGTTCTCGCCCTCAGGCGTCTGCGCCGCGCGCCGGCCATCGCGCTGGGTCAGTCGGTCGCGTGTCTCGCCGACCTTCTCGCGCAGCTTGTTGATGTCTATGAATTTTTCGCCGCGGAAGCGATCCATCAGCCGTCCGCCCGCCCAGTGCAGGCCCGAGCCGAGCACGGTGCCGACGGCCAGATCCGCCATCGCCGAATAGGCGTCGTAGTTCTGCTGGAGGCTCTGGGCCTGGGCATAGACGATCGGGGTGACGAGGCCGGCACCGACGAAGCCTTCAGCGCCGCCCTTCAGCAGCCGTGCCGGCCCCTTGCCGTACTGCGACACCATCCGCATGTAGCGCGCCTCGCCGACGACGGGCACGAAGGCGGAGGCCGCGTTCAGCGGATCGACGGCGGTGATGGCCAGATCGGAAAGGAAGCCGGTCGCCCACGCGCCGCTGCTCGGCGCCTTGTCCATGATCGCGGCACGCTCATTCTCAGTGCGCTTCATCTGCGCCAGATAATCGAACTGCGCCTGGGTCGGCTCATCGGAAAAGCGCAGGCCAACATCCTTGCCGCGCTCGTTCGCCTCATCGAGCGAGAGGCGCCGCGCCCGCGGGTCGGCCGGATCGAGACCGCGCGGCATAGGCACCTGGTTGCCGAACTCGTCCAGATAATAGCCGTCCTGCTGATACACATCGCGCGCAGCAAGCTCGGCCCGGTCCACCAACTGGGTTGTCGGGTTGAGCGACCAGGTGGTCCGCCCGCGAGCCCTTAGATAGGCCGGCGAGCTGGGGGTCAGCTCTTCGGGCGCGCGCGGAAGGGCATCCTCAGCCTCGCTGAGGTCGCCGTACATGAATGTGACCATGGATGGCCTATCTGGTGTGATACATTTTGGAGAGACTGCCCTTGCCGATGCTGGTCAGCTCGCCCCAGGACAGAAAGATCGGAAGCTGCGGCCTCAGGCCCTGCTCGGGGCCGGGCTGCTTCTCCATGACGAAGCGACCGAACTCGTCGCGGATGTAGACGCCTTCGCCGTCGGCGGACGGGAAATAGGTGCCATTGGCCCGCAGGCTGTCGATATAGCGCTCCTGGCTGTAGCCTGGCCCGTACATCGGCCGCTCGATCATGTTCGGATCGATGCGATCGGTGATCGAATCCATCACGAAGGGGCGGGCATCGGACAGCGAGAGCCGGAGCGGCTGACCGCCCTGAGCGAGCACCTCGCGCGACACCGGGACCTGGTTGACGATCTCGACATTCTTGCCGTAGATCTCGCCGGCCGCGCCGCGCACCGCCTCGTTGAGGCTCTTGCCGGAGACGATCATATTGTAGAGCGCCACCCGCTCGACCGCGTCCCGGTAGCTCTGGATCAGCCGCTCGCCGCCGAAGAAGCCAGAGCGCATGGTCGAGGTGAAGTCCGAGATCTCCTCGGTGATCGCCTTTTGCAGGTCGGCCTTCTTCACCCCGGCGCGCTCGGTGAGGATGTTCGACCGATCCTTGCCCGCCGCCTCGGAAGAGGCTTTCTCCAGGGCGTAGGACTGCGCCAGAGCCTCCTGGCCGGCCGGAGTGGACGTCGTGAGGGCGAGGTAGCTCGTCGGCGCCCCGGCGTCCACCAGCTCGCCCCAGACCTTGTCGATGTGCTTGCCATAGGTCTGGCGCAGGCTCTCGATCTTCTGGGACACTACCGCGCCGCTCTTGGTGTCCATCAGGTCCTGGGCCATCTGGCTGGCGGTGCCCTCGGACAACACGCGCTGCTTGTGCAGCGGCACGCCGTTCTCGCGCTGGATCTTCAGCAGCACATCGAAAGCCCGCTCGCGCGCCGCAGTGCCATTGGCGTTTTCAGGCGCCGCCGCGATGTTCTTCATCGCCTGCCGGCCGCTCTCGTTGTTCTGGGTGACGAAGCCGAGCGGATCTTTCTGGAGCTGCTGGTTGATGGCGGCGATCGACTTCTGCCACTGATCGAAGCGCACCCGGTCCTCGCCGGCCAGGTCTTCCGGGTTTCCGGTCGGCACCAGCTCGGACAGCTTGGCGGTGCGCTGCGCCGGACTCATCTGCACCGCCTCCTTTTGGATGTAGTGCAGATCCTCGGCCTCGCGCAGCGCCGAGCGGAACTCCTCAGCCGCCTTCGGGCCGATGAAGGGCTCGTAATTGTCGATGTCGGCGTCGGAGATGACGTCCTGCTTGCCCTTCGATTGCAGCGCGCTGAGGGCGTCCGACATTTTCTGCTTCGCCTCCTCGACCATATAGGGGCGCAGCTCGCGCGTCACGGCGCGGTAGTCTTCCGGTGAGAGGGAGAGGATTTCGGCCGGCTGGATCGAGCCATCCACGGTGGGGGCGTTCTTGGGATCCATGGTGCGAGCGAAAGCGGGGCGCTCGTCTGCCTGGCCACGCGTTACGCTGAGAGCGCCGCGCTCGCGCCCTGCAACGCGATTATTATGGGCCTTGGTGGAATATTGGCCGCTGGAGAGCGCTGTCGGGAAATCGCTCTGGATGTGGCTGCGGTCCTGACGCGACATGTCGGATAGGAATTTGCCGATATCGCCGCCCGATTTCTCGTAAGCTGCCGCCACTCGATTGGCGTGATTGGCGGTCGAGTTCGGGCCGTACTGCACCATCCGATCGGAGAAATAGGCCATCACCCGCGGATCGTTTGCCATGTCGGACGGCAGGCCGGCGCGCACCAGCGCGTTCGTCACCTTCGAGCCGATGGTGTCGTTCCACCATTTCTGCTCAGCGGCGTGCAGCTCGACCGGCGCGGCACCAGCGGCGTTCTTCCATTGCTCGTTGAATTCAGCGGTGCCGGGCTTGGCCGTCAGGCCGAACTGAGCGCCGTATCGGTTCTTGAACTGCTGCGCCGAGCCGCTGGAGTTGATGCCGAAATTGCCATAGGACCAGGTGCCGCCCGCGTCCTTTCTAACCGACTTGACCCCCTTAATAGGGTCATCGGTGCCGGTCTCCAGGCGGTAAGTGATGCCGGCGATGCTGCGGGGGCCGGCACCCGTCACGGTCGGGCGGGCTCGCAGCTCCGGGTTCTGCTGGGTGAATGTCTGCTCGGCCGCACTGAGCGCGCGCACCGCCTTGCCCAGATCGGTCGGGTTCTTCACCGACTTGGCGACCACCGCGGACTTCAAGATCCGGCCGCGCGCCATCTCGACCCGGTCATGCGCATCGGTCGCGGTGATCGCGGAGCCGACCATGCCGCTGGCCTCATCCGAATAGGCGCTGAAATATTCCATCGCCTTGTCGGGGTTCTGCTGGGTCAGGGTGTCCAGCTCATCGAGCCGCTTGTCCAACCGGCCCATCGAAGATTCGCGCAGCCGCTTCTGCGCGCTGCTCGCCGCCCAGCGCCCGGTCTCGAAGCCCTGCTCGGCCGACCACAGCTTAAACTTGGCGCGCGCATCCGGCGAGCCGCCGGGTTTCTTCTCGATCTCCTCGACGCTCGACTTGAACTGTATCGGAGCCTGTTCGAAGCCGGTGCCGTCCTCGCCCGCATTGAGCTCGGTTTGCCGGCGGATCTCATCGTCGGCGGTGAGCGTGGCGATCTTGGATTCGGCCAGCCAGGTCGCATCGTCCTGAGCCTGCTTCTTGGCGCCGAGCGAGCCGAAGGCCGCGGCGATCTGGTCGAACGCCTTGTCCCATGCCGCACCGGCGCGCCCGATGTCATAGGCGACGTTCGGGTTGATCTCGGCCGGCGTAGCGCGACCGTTGACGCGCGGATCGCCAAGTGCGGCCGCAGTCGGTATGGTGGGCATGCGGGGCATGTTAAACCCTTATC
>JACCDR011592695.1_pt1 | contig 62358 bp, 41 predicted proteins | sample 7446431 | NCBI WGS metagenome assembly JACCDR01 (sample SAMN15323443, study PRJNA562643) | freshwater metagenome | isolation source: river surface water | place: USA:Blue River Watershed | collected 2017-08-17 | reverse complement strand
AGTCTCCGCAACATCTCGTTTATGAACGAGAGTTCGAAGATGCTCGAAAAGGTCACCATTCAGAATATGTTAGAGTACTCTGGTCTCTTCAAAAACAAAGACGACACAGCAGAAGCAGACCCCAGTGACTTTCACAAGGCAATCTTCGGCGACTCAAAAAATCTGGAGGAATACCTTAACCTTCTGCCGGACAATGCCAAATTGTTGAAGGATCTGGAGACCTATAAGAGGCGCGCCATCACATACAAATTGATGGAGGATTTGATGAAAGACAACAAACCTCTGCCAATTGATTTCCGGGTTGCGCGTCCGTTCATGCGTTACCCAACCTCTTCTGGTTTCATGATGAAGAAAGGCTCTGGTACCGGAAACTCGTTTTACGGCTCTGCCAACTTCACGCTGACATTCGACGGCACTCGCCGTGTTGTTCACGGTACACACGAATGTCTGATTGGCGCCAAAGTGTACAATCCACGCAACGTGTTTGTTTTCCCAAACATTTTTGTCGGACTGTGCATCAGTGGCGGCGGTGTTGAGTTTTTCGACCCGAAGAACGAAGAACACAGACGCGAATTCCAGCAAGGCGAGTACGGCAAGCGCTCGCTCTTCAGCATCCCGATGCGGCCGGGCGAAAAGTGGGCTTCACAGCCTTACTTTGATTTGACGGGTTTCTTCCCGGACTTCTCTTCTTCGGTCGACGGCCAGATGAACGATCCTCAGTAGCGGGCACACGACGCTTTCACGCGTACGTGGATGTTGACCAACCATAACGAGACGTACCTGAAGATCAACTTCTTTGCTGGTAACAACGGTGCGCACACCAACACGCTCTGTTGTCAGGGATCGTACGTCGTGCCTCGTCATGTGGACGGTTCCGCTGGCGGCTACATCAAAGAGCGTGGCGAGCTGATCCAGGGCCGCGGTCACTGGGGTCCCTCCATCTACAACGGTGTGTGCGAGCACAGAAGCGGTATCAGTGGCAACGGCGTGGTGCCGGTGCAGGACAAACTGCAAGAGCTTCTCACCACAAGTTAGTGGGTGTTTGCTCTACAAAGGCCCCTCCCCCTGCGCTGTCTGTTTTCGGTTTTTTCGCTGTTGTCAGTATAAAACATGGTCATTTTTAACGATGCGTATACATAGATAGGGCGGATGAGGATGAGAGATGAGGGGCGGGGGTCAGTCGGGGGTCAGAGCCGCCCAGCGGCGAATCTCGTTTCGAAAGTCCTCTCTGCACTGTTTAACGAAGCGTTCGTTTTCACTGCGTTGGCGTGTGTCAATCGGCTGCCCAGGCTTGGATGGCACCAGATTGTACGGCACGCGACTTGCATCGGTGAACGAGAACCCCGGACCGGCCTTGGCTTGCTGGTAATATGCACTCAGAAACATGGCCGTCCACACGCCGCATGAGATCTGATCGCTTTGGCACTTGGCGCGGCGGGATGAGACCGTAAAATCAAACGGGCGGAACGATTTAATCAGGGCCTTTCTCAGCGGTTCGTGTGAGAACCCACTGCCCATCGGGTCCCAGTAGGTGATCACCTTTTTGCGCCCGTCAATGATGAGCGCTGCCCAGTGGTTGGTTTCTTTGGCTGGGTCGGAGTCGCCGTCACAGCGCACACCCACAGGTACCATGAATACCAGTGACTTGTCGGTTTTGGGTTTGTGAATGGAATGACGCGCCTCTGCGAACATCATCAAACCGGAGTCAGTCTCCGGCGCAGGGCCATATTTGGCTTTGTCCTCCTCGTCTTCTTTACCAGGTGCGGAGAGCCAGTGCACGACAATCGTCCATTTCACCGGGTAAGTGACTCGCAAGCGCAAGTCGGCTGGAATAAGATCAAATTTGCGGTCCGTCTGATGAGAAGCCTCCAGAGTGACGCGGAGCATTTCTGCCAAGACTGAGTCTTCAATCCATCCGTCTCCAAGCACGGCGCCCGCGTCCTTCTTAGGTTTGTCCGAGACAGTGGTAGTATGGGTGGAAGAGGAAGTAACGACGCTGGCAGACGCCATGGCTGGCTCTCTCTCGTTTTTTTCGAAATGTCCTTTGGCCTGTAAGAAGCAAAGTAAAGGAGAGGGGGGATACAGACAAAAAATCAGCAAAAGGAAATTATGTTTCTGCAGCTGAAATCAGTGCCTCCTCCGTTTTATAAACGTGTGTCCCCTGGCGAACACGTGGGTCTATATGTATCGCCCGGTGAAAATCAAACCGCGCCGGCCGCCGCATCTGTTTCTCTTAACGAGATACAGCACATCGCCGACCAACTGAAATGGCCGCATAACGACACCACCCCAGTGGTGCGCATGCTGGAGGTGCCAGTCGAGCCGTTCGTATACACCGGCAAAACAAACGCCCAGACAGTGGAGAGTTTGTGCGTCCACGAGTGGCCACCAAAAGTGAGTTTCCAGCCATATACGCAGCTGCGTTCGGTCGAAGTCCGCATTTCGTTCAATGAAAAGCAGATGCAGATGGATTTTGACTTGCTTCCCCAGTCGGTCACTCGTTTGACTCTAGTGGTCAAGGCGCAGCATCCTTGTAAATTGGTGTTATCGGCCAGCGCCGAGCGCGTGTTTGAAGGCGTAATGATTGACGCCAGTGAACGCACCGATAAGACACCGTTAAAGTTGAGTGGTACTCTGTTCACTTTAGCAAGCGTGGCGAGCCTATCGCTGCACAACTCGGTGTTTGAAGACTCGAATGACGCAGTGCTGCGGGTAAAACAACTGGAGTGGCGATCGGACAGAGACAGCACAAGCCATGCATGCGTACACCATGCTCTGGCCCATTCCACCGCGCTGAACTCAATATTTGTGGGCGGTGGCTCGCACCGGTGGACGGCTTCGGCCGAGACCTCGGCCTCGCCTGTATCAAGCGACATCAAGGGGTACATGGACCACAAACGCTCCACCGCCAAAGTGAATGTGGCGGTGGCCTCCACACCCGCACCCGCCCTGGGTATAATGGACACAATTGACTTGCAACACAGTGAATGGGCCAGTCATGGGTTTGTAATCAGCAAATTGTATAGGCGACGGCTCGCGACTGTTGTTAAGCTGAACCTGGCACAGTCTCGTGCCATTTCGCATGACGCACTCATGGATTTTGCAACTCACCTATTTGCAAACGACAATCTTACTTACGCTCTGATCAAGGTGGACAGTGAGTACGAACTGTACGTACGCGTGCTGTTCGGTGCTCTCGCACTATACAGAGCCAGTGCAAAAAATGTCGCAAACAAGGCGCCTCGCCAGCTGACGCTGGAGATGCCACGCAACGAAGTAGAGCCATCGGTAGGCTCAGAATATCTGTCGCTTCTCGGCCAATGGTTGGTGACACCTGGACCAGTGTCCTTCATTGCACCAGTGTCGCAGTCGCCGGAAGCAGCAGCAAAACCTATGCAAAAGGAATCGGACAAGATTCGCAGTGAGCTCAAAGCCATACACAACAAACTGATGAACAACACACAACTCAAATTCACGGTACAGAAAGCAAACGCTAGATCTATCACTGTCATTTGCAAAAGCACTGGAGGAGCTGTTACGTTCGTAGTCTAAAAGCGTATCGCTCTGCATTACTCTTGTCTACGCAGTCGCTTCACTGTTCGCTTCTTGTTCTCTCGTTCTTTTGCCTTTTGGGCTTTGCGTCGCTCCTTAACTAAAAACTTGGTTTGTTCTTCGGGGGTCATCAAACGGAGGGCCATCTTGGTGGCTTCATCCATCTCATTCTCCATCTCCGCAGCATTAAATCGCGCTTGGATGTCCTGCAGAGAGCGCTCGGACTCGGCGCCTTTCTCAAATCGAATGTCCTTATCCAAACCTTCGTCTTCGTACTCATCCTCTTCAGACCCGCTCTCCTCATCACTATCACTGCCGTCATCTCCAGATGCTTGATCTTGCACGTATTTGGATCGCTTGCGCTTCTTCTTCTTTTTCTTTTCAACTTCTTCGACCGCAGGCTCTTCTTGTTCAGCCTCCCCCTCTTTGACATCATCATCATCGTCGTCGTTTTCTTCCTTGTTATCGCTTTCACCTTCACCTTCTTGGTCCGGCGCAGGTTCTTCTTCTTCTTCTTCGCCAGGAGATGGAGCCGCTGCGGGTTGTTGGGCCGGCGCCGGAACGGAGACCGGTGATGAGACAGCAACAACCCGTGATACGCGCGGCGCAACAGGTGCTGCCGCTGCTGCTGCTGGAGGCACTGCAACCGCCAAAACTGTCGGTTTCCTTTGCTGCTTGGCGCGTATGAGCCCGGTGGATGAGCTCAAAAGAGCCGCCAGACGATCTTGAGTTTCTTTAACGCGGGCCTGGTCCTCCTGCTCCTTTTGTTTTTGTTCCTCTTCCGCGTTGTTTCGTTGGGGCGAACTGGGGGGGGTCGCCGCGGACTTGCGGTCCTGGCTGCTTTTCGGTTGCGAAGAGCTGAGTGTTGAATTGAAGTGACCAAAGTCAATGTCGCGCGACAGATCGGAAGAAGAAGATGAAGAGGAAGCCGATGCCGATGCCGATGCAGAAGACGATGAAGATGACGACGATGAAGCGGATGCCGCGCCGGCAACATCTGGCGCGGGTTTGTGTTTGGCCGAGTGTCTGCGCAGAAGAGCGCCCACGTCAATCATACATTGATCCATGGCACTGCGTACAAGGTATCGCGCGGGCGAGGCAGTCGCGGCGCTTGACGAGGAAGAAGCAGAAGCAGGAGCAGAATGCTTCCCATCCAGATTGGAGTTTGATCCGCGAGCGCCAGGTGACTGTGGATACACGTCGGGATATATTATGAGCACATACTTTTCAATCACTGCGATCAGTTCCTTCCAGCATCGGGTGATTTGCAACTGAATGCGTTGAAGATTTTCCGACGAGTACTGGGGCGCCCGGATACACATTTGAACATAACTAAATAAAGGCATCGCCAAACAGTCTTCCTTCTCAATGCGCATATCCACCTCCGAGTTTCGTAAAAACCACTCGATCCACCCGAGACTTACGCCTTGTGGTAGTGACTGGTAACACTTGTACACAGTGAACATAGTGGCGATTGAGGTGCACGCCATGGCGGCACACACCAATACCTTTTGAGCCAGCAAGGTCCTGGCGGAAGAAACTTGACGATTGACCTCAGAAGTCGCACCTTCTTCCCCGGACTGCGGAGCAAATTCAATCAAAAGCTTGGCAAGGTTGTTGCAGTGCTCCTTTGCCATGTAGTGCGCATAAGTACACTGCCGGAGGTTTCTGGGGATGGCGTAGTGAGTATCCATGTCTTCTGGCTTGATGCCGCATTTGGCCAAATGGCGTCGAGCAGCGTGCTCATCAGTAATGCTTTGAACTTCAAGTCGTTTGTATGCACTGGTCGAGCGGTCAGTCTTGAAGCTCTTCATCTCGCGCAGTTTGATGCTGCCAAGACGTTGCATCTCTTCCAAGTCCGAATACTTTGTTACGCCCGTGTCTGGAAACGCTGTCATGGTAACTTCAAAAGAAGTGGAAGAGGAGTTGCAGCGCTGCAACGCAGATGGAGCTGGTGCCGCCGCAAACTTCGAGGAAGATGAGGAAGAGGAAGAGGAAGCGGAAGAGGAGGCAGACACAATCGCGTGTGTGTTGGACTCTGGCGGTCTCATCAACTCCCGAGGTCGGTTTCGGTTTGCATCCACTTCCTTTCGCACCGATTCGTCTAACTGGTCCATGAATCGCATAAACTCTTTTTCTTCTTTTTCATCTTTTGCATCTTTGTCACCTTTGCCATCTGAGTTCTCGCCGCTCTTGCTCTCGTCAAAATTGTCAACGCTGTGTGGACCGCTTCGCATAGGCTCTTTAACAAGTTGAATAAACGAGCTGGAGCGTTTGGGGTCCACTTCAGTGTCAACCTTTGGGTCGTGTCGTTTGGCCTGCTCATGCTGCACAAACGCAGGCAGGTCGTTCGTGTACTTAATACACGACGGATCCGCGGCCGTCGGAAACTCGTACTTTGCAAAACGGGGATCACCAATGTAACCGCTTGCAAACTGGTGGTAAATGGGGCGCCCCTTTTCGTCTTTGTCCAACTTGCCACGCGTAAACTCCTCAAATTCGGGAGACTCGTGGTAAATGGACTGAAGAACCTCATATACAATGTCGCCACGCAAGTACTTTAAGAAGCCGGCGTCGATGTGCCAATTCGTTCCTTCCACCACAAGCGGCGAGCGTTCCGCCTTGCCGCTGCCTGGCTCGCGGATCCGTTTGCGAGTAAGCCCACAGATCGTGACAAAGATTGCGCTCTCATCAGGAATCGGCGATTCAATCATGCCAAAGATACACTGGCTCAGATCAGACAGAACGTTGAACTCGTGCGGAACTTTGTTGTTGCGATCAAACTTCAGTTTGGTCTCGATACAACTGTATCGATCCGTTATGGGATTGTAGAACACCACGCGGTCTCGAAACGGATCGTCTTTGTGACGATTCATTTGAATGCCCTTGCCTTGGGCGTGGAGGTTTTGATGGTACTTTTCAAGCTCGTTGTTGGTCTTACAGTTTGTTGCACGTGCTTCCTTCTCGTGCTCTGGCGTCATGCATGGTGCGAACACAATTCGCATAACATCAAGCACTCGGGCCTCAAGCTCGTTGTAAAACATCTCCAGTGCCTCTGATACATGCGCCACAATGCCGCGTGTGGCGTACATGGTTGGTACAACCTTGTTGATGTCCGAGAGCTGGAATGGCTTGCTTGGATCCATTCCACCCAGTCCCATAGTTGTCACAAGAGCAACCGAACGCTCGACAGAGTACGCCCGCGCAAATGTGGACACCTGAAGTGTCCTGCGCGAGTCAGGCGGGATCACTCCTCTGTTGATCATGTTTTGGGCGAGCATTCCGGCCACAATGTTCGACACCGAATTTTCCACGTCCGGCACTAACAAGCACGCGCAAAGCGTGTTGTAAACGCAGGCCACGTATGACATGAGACGTCGGCTGTTAATAAAGCGGTCCTTGGCAGCATCCACCTGCTCTTGATTGTCGGGCTTGTTGCGCATACTCGCAATGCGCATGTTTCCCGTTTCGTCCTTTCCAATGTACAAAAACAGAATACGACTGACCAAGGACAGTGGAAACTGTTCCTTCAGTACGTTTGTGAGGTACACCGTGCTGCCAAACTGAATAATCTCTTGAGAGGTGGAGAACCGCTGCGCACCATCTAACACCAAGCCGTCCGTGACTGTTTTGCGTTTCGTGGACGTCTGCTTGAATATACCAAGATTGTCGCCAGTTTCGGGCACAGTCAGCTGGCCTATTCCGGTCAAATAAAGCTGATAGCGAGTAGCGTCCGTAGCACCCAGACCGGAGTTTTTGGTCTCATCATGAATGTCAAAAGTGGCGGGTTTCGAAGAGCCCGTCGAGCTTTTTGCAGTTTGATAACTGGTCTCGTGAATCGTACCGGGTACGCTCATATCAATGATCACCTGTGTGCCGTACGATTTACCGGTTCCCGGCGGACCGTTGACATTCAAAATACTGCGATCGTTTCCGTCATCGCGAGTAGCATCAATGATCATTGCATAGTATAACGGTATGAGCCGGTGGGTGGTAGCCATCCTGAAAAAGAGCTCGGCAGCAACCATTGTGGCCTTCTGAAGAGCTTGAAAAATGTCTCGGTTTGGATTGGTCAATCCACCCCATGAGCAGTAGTTGCCGTGCTCAAGCTGGACCTTGGCACCAAACCGGATATAGGCGGGATAAGAGCCCGCCTCCAACATGGCCTCTTGATTACCAACACCATGACTTGGTGCCCAAACGTTCTCAAATTGGTTGAGCAACGAGGCCCTCACTTTAGGCAGCTCGAGCTTTGACGCGGTCTTGATGAGGCCACGAGACATGGTTCGAAACTGCTCAATGTTCAGACGCTCGTCTTGTCGTGAATGGACACTGGTCTTCCACCATTCATTGAATTCACTCTCTGGTTTGCCTTGGCCCTTCCACTCGGCAAGTGACAGCGTGTAGTGGATTGACTGAGTATCCACGACTCTTTGAATGTGTGGCATCATGAAACACTTCATGACGTCTGGGTTATACATGCGGGACTCCACTCGATATGAAGTGGCGTGAGGCTCCCACGCGCCACCGGGCATGCGTGACCACATGCGTATAATCTCTGGGAGTGTGCGCATCACCTTGATACGCCGCCCGTCGCGCACTTCAACGGTGAACGGCGTCAGTCCGATCTCGCGCATGCGGACGGAGGCCGCGGACTCCACTGAGAACTGGCGGCTGGGGTGAAACACATTACCAGTGTCGTCGATCCTCGGGGACGCAAGGTCTCTGTGTCGATACTGAAAAGTGTGATCATAGTGATATGCACCCAATATGTTGGCCATCTGACTCATGGAGCGCAGCCCGAATATGAGCGGTAGCCAGGTTTGAATGTCCTGCGGGGACAGAGCGCATCCGGGCTTGACTGATCCGTTCTGTGGGATGTGCAGCTCGCGCAGGTTCTCAAACCCCAAAGACATGCCCTTGGCAAGCCATTCGGGAAACGGCAGGCGTCGCCGCTCGCGCACATCCTTTTCAGGATCGCGGTTTTTTTGTTGTGCGGCCATATCATTGATCATCGGAGCGGGCGGTTCGGGGATCTGCGTCTCAAACATGTTCAGAAGCACGCCGATCACGCGAGAGTCGTCGTTGGGGTGGTATTCGTTGGTGATGATCAGCGTAGTATAGCTGTGGTCCGAGAAGTCAGGGGACTGACGGCGAAACATGTTCGCAAGGAACAGGTACATGAGCGTGTGCTGGGCCACGGAAATGTGGAGTTCCTTTTGAAAGTCAAATATACTTCGAGCGCCGGGGATCAGGCGATTGAATGAGATGTACAGCGCGTAGTGATCCGCATGGCCACTCCCTATGTAGGCGTTGGCCATCGCCGACGTGACGGGCGTCACTGACCCGTCCAGTGGCCAGTGAGCTCGCGACGCGACCGCATTGCGCGCCACAAGCGTGTCTTGCGAAGCACCCGCAGCCGCGAGCGCCTTGTTCGACATCACGCCTAATTTCCAGGAAGAGCAGCAACGCGTATAGGTCAGAAACAGATGTGCCTCTCTGTAATCGCTTCTGCTAGCACAAGCGTGTGGGTCATCACGTGGGTACAGGCCTTTAGTGTCGGTAATCAAAAATGAGAAAAAAAAACAGGTGTGTGGTGGTCAGACAAAAAATACGGCCAAGTGTGCGGGGGAAATGACAAAATGGGTGAGGGCTTGCATATTTAAGAAGGAATTCTCTGCTATCTCTCTGCTAAAATCCATGACAATTAGCTGCTTGCTAAATGTCACACATTTAAAAAAGATAGCGGGGGGTAAATGGGGTGGGGGCTTGCTGCTTTTTAGCGCGTGGCGTGTGAAAAGTCGTTCTTAAAGATGGGCCTTGTATTGGGTGGTAGGCGGCGGTATTTAAGATTGGCTCACACTGTTGAGTGGGGTGCTCTCGCCTGCACCGGCAGAGGGCGCGGAGACCACCGGGTGCAGTTCTCGGTCCACGGTGTTCCAGTACAGAATGGTGACCACCAGCGCAAATCCCGCCTGGACTGTGAAAATAGCGGTCCAGAAGATAAGCATCTGCAAACCCTGGGAGGTGGTCCAGCTGTTGGAGTCAAAGTCGTCGAACGCAGCAAGATCGGCGCTGTTGAAGGTGGATCGGAAACGTGCAAGCGCCGCCCACTGAATCACCGGCAGAGTCCAAGCGCCGCCAAACAGCAGGAAGTACGGGTGGTAGTTTGAGCCGTGCGGGTGCATGCGGCCACCCACGCGGTGGCCCAGGGCGCTCAGGATAATGAAAATTACAGTTGCGGCTGTGGTCACCGAAAACATGGCTATCGTGTAGTAGAGCCACGACTGACTGGCCATCACGCGCTTTTGCACCACCTCCGAGAATGAAAGGCCAAACGTCACCAGCGTGCACCCCATGACAACAAAGCCCATAATGATGGGACCGGTCCAAAAGCTGGGGCCGCAGCAGGCGTCTTCGCTGCAGCAGCCATCGGCTGACGAAGAGGAGTTTTTTTTGCTTCTGCCGCCGCTGCGGCTTTGGGTGCTGCCCATAATCTGAAAAAAAGACGCAAACACACACACTGATCAGTTCTTTGTTGTGTTGTTTTAGAAATGAGTCAAGAGGAGAACAAAATGATCCCCCCTCTGTTGGTCGTCCCTCGCACCGAGAACGAGCTCATGGATGCTCGGTCCCGCATGTGCAGTCTGCCTGACCCTCTCACAACAAGCAAGCTGACATGGGGCAACGCCCAGACAGTCCAGCGCAACGAAGACGCTGAGAAGTGTCTGGCCTTTCTCTGTCAGCTCATACACAGCATGGGTCTGTTGGACCGATCCGGTACGCTGACTAGAGAGCGGCTCAGCAAATCCATCCGGTCGTTGAAAGGTCAGGTGCGATTGACATTCATGCACATTGTACTATATCTTATGCGCACGCGCAATCACAAAATATAAACTTGCCAGGGCTCAAAAGACTATACATGTCCCAGCGGGTTTTGTAAAAAAAATTATATACAATTGAAAAACCTGCAAAAAGTATGATGCGGCCGGCTCCTGACAAAAGTCGGCTGTATCTTGACCTGTATCTGGCCAGACAACGATACTTGGCGTCTAGCAATGCGGCGCAGGTCATGCAGGACTATCGCGCCTCGCTTGGCAAGATTCCAAAGTACGACGCGGTTGGCAATCCGATTCACAAGTGTGGCCCGGATTGCACTACGATTGGCAGTCTCATTGATCCCGTGCTGTTTGTATGCGCCGGGAGCGGTAAGATTCATCGCTGTGGAGTGGACTGCGCGGATGCGGTGATTTTGCTCGACCGTTCAAGGGTGTGTAAGGTGAGCGGTCTGTCGTTTGGATACGAGTTGGAAGAGGCGGACCCCACTGTTTCAGACAACTTTGGATGTGCACGTGGCAGAGACTCTCAAATCAAGTCCAAACTTGGAGAACGTATTTCTGCTGGCATCAGCGTGTTGGATAAGGTTCGCATGCTTCTCACCGACTACGAAACTCGCGCGGCTACCATTATTTACAAGTTCTTGTTTTCCGCGGACCGGGAAGCGTTCGAAAACAGCCGCGTACAGGAAAGTCACGTCCGACTAAGTCAGTCGATTTACCGAATGATGGCGCTTGAACACAGAGACAGTGGCAGACCGGTGTCCCCACTAGTTGATGTGGTGTTGCTTATCTTTGCAGAGGCAAACCGCATGCGCAACCGAAACTTTTTTCCAAACGTCTCAACAGAGGAAAAAAAATATATTGTGCAAAGATTGGCAAACACGAGCGCCCGACTATTTCTTGCTTTTCAAAAGGAGCAGCTTACCGCACAGGCTGCCGCTGCAGCGGCAGCCATTTCCTCCTCGTCATCATCATCCTCTGCGTCGGCCAGTCCGTTTTCGCCAACCTTTGAGCCCGCTGCCAAAAAAAAGAAGAAAGAGGCCACGTATGGCTTTCTGTATCACGTGCTATCCGTGATCTATTGCTCTGCGTATCCTGGCGGAGTGCGCAGCACCGAAGGTCAGTTGATGCTCAGGCCTGTCCCAATGCTTGACAAAATCATCCCCCCAGAAGACGATCTCAATCGTATGAACATGCATAAGCGCGTGTTTTCCAAAACAGAAGTGATCTTTCGAAAAAAACTATCACATCTATATCGAGTTCAAAAGTAAACAAAAAAGCCTATGATTTTCGTTTCCAGCGCTCGCTATTGTATGCGAGACCCATAGCTTCGTTTGTGACGCACTGAACGGGCTTGAGTAGTAAAACAAAGTCAGAGAGCAGATAGGCTGCTTTTCTTTTGCTGCGGTCGTTCTGCATTTGAAGGATCTTCTCCATAGACTGCGCGGTCTGGGTGCGCAGCGGGGAGGTAAGCTGATTACATACCATCACAGCTGCGCACATCTCTGCGAAGTGATTGGATATGATGTTGCTTGACATCAATTCAAGCATGGTACAGGTTTCAAAGGGTCCGTTTTTTTTGGACGCAAGCAATTGCTTACAGGTGCGCATGGAGGCGTGTGCAACGGGCGTGCAAAACAGCGCAATCACCTTGTCGAAGTTATTGGGATCTTGAAAGCGATTTCTGAGTTCGGAGAGCTGGTTGCGCCGATCCATTTCCTCCGCTGATGGGTCGTAGCGCGCGTCGCGCACCAGCTTATCTGATTCGCGCTTAAGGTATTGAAGCTTTCTGTCCAAGCTGTCTTCTCCGCTCATGTGAGGCTCAAGGGCAGATGCCATCAACACCGCGGTAACGTTTTGAGAAGCGTGACCGGCCATCAGCGTAGCAAACACCACCAACACCTCGTATGGTTCCTGTACAGAGAGTGTAAGTGCCCGTGGCGCGATGGCCAAAATTGGCTGATTGCCTCCGGCCGCGGACCGTGCTCCGCCTCCGCTTCCGCCGCTGCCTCCACCTCCGCTTCTGAACCGACCAACCTCTTTGAGAACCTTGCTGATAAAATCCTCGACGATTTTCACCTCCTGTTCGACGGTCAGATCTTCGTCCAACGCTTTGCCAGTGTTGATGTTCTGAAAGAACTCACCGGGCCCGCTGTTTTGAGCAACGGTGGTTTTGAGTTTTATGAGGGCCTGGAGCCACGAGTTTAGCTTTAGTCGCCATTTGCTGACTCTTTCGTACTTGGCCTCGGCCTCCTTTGCACGGTCAGTCGCGTCTTTGATCTCTTTGAACCGATCGGCTTTGAGTGGCTTAATGCGCTCACTCTCCTCGTAAGTATCGGCAATGTATTGTGTCTGCTCAATAAGCATGGTTTGGAGATCTTTTGCGTACTGAATGTACGGCAGCTCATCTGTAAACGGAGGAGGTTGCATGGATGCGGCAGACCCTGCTGAGGTAGCCGGAGGGCTCTTTCGATCTGGTGCAAAACCATGTTGCGTGTACCATGCAGAAACGCCCGAGTCGTTTACTCGCGTACGCGAATCCACGTACCACTGAGTAAACAAATCCAAGAGCTTCTCTGCAATTTTTGAAAGGTTGGCTTGGCCGGTTTCGATGCTTTTGTTTAGTTTCGTACTCAAGTCCTGTAGTTTCTTGTTCGCCTGGTCTTTAAACTGTTTGAGTGAGGCGGAGTAGCTTTTGAGGACCGCGACTGTTTTGAATCGGTCAGATGACAAAATCTCGTCTCTTACATTGATGGCTACCATATTTTGAAAATCCTCCGCCAATTCTTTTGTTACCAATCGCGGGATTTTTAAGCTCTGCGGCTCACCAACGATCTCCATGCGTCTGCGGCTTACGGGCAACGGCTTGCCGTACATAAGGTTTGCGTCCCCATTCTCATGATCGTCATTAAACATCAGATAGCCTCCTTTAAACATACAATCGGCTAGAACGGCAATCGCCGTTCTCTGATCCTTGATCATCTCATCCTTTTCCTTTGCAGACTTGTGTTGTTCCTTTTCCTCGCGATCCGTGCGCTTTGCTTTTCGAAGTCGAGCTTCGTTTTTGACCTCCTCCGCAATTACAGCTTTAACTGCTTTCTGAAGGTCTCCCAAGGTTTTTTTGAGAGCTCCAAACAATAATGGGTCTTCGCTTATTTTTTCAAAATGAGTCTCCATCGTCCTCTTCAAATTGATGAAAGGCGCTGACTCCACCTTTTCTTCGTCGCTATCCTCAGGTTCGTCGTCACTCTCAGACTTTGAGAACACACGGCCCTTGTTGTCGGTTTTCTCTCGCGAGTAAATAAAAACATGACTTACACCTTGGCCTCTGTATTGCGCGGTGCTATTTGCGGTTTTTGCAGAGTGTTTTGAGTCTTTGGAATCTTTTGTTGTTCCTCCGTCTTGCGCGGGCGTTGGCAACGGCGGAGTTGTTGCTGTAACGTTACGAGCGGACGGGTTGGATCGGTTAATGAATATGTGATTCACACCCAAAGTGTTTGAAGCGGATGACGTCGCAATGTAGACATGGCTGACTCCAGTAAGAACGGGAGAAGTAAGTTGCTTAGTGTCGTTGCTGTTTGCATCTCCTTGTGAATCAATCTCCATTCGACTATTATCATTGGAGAAGGCATTTTGGCCATTGTTAATCACGTGACTGACAACGCCTCCCGACGTTGCATTTGCCACGTATACATGATTGACGCCATAACTACTCACAATCTGAGAAGCCGGTGCTTGTTGAGCTCGCAGTACAACAGAAGGAGGATTTTCAGCCACACGTGGGGGTGGGGGTGGTGGCGGCGGAGACGGCGGAGGCGGTTGATTTTGGCTCCTTGATATGGTTGCAAGAAACACATGACTGACTCCAAGCTGTTTTTCTGTCACTGCCTCATTTTGCGTGCGATCAAGTTGGACTGGCCTCTCCTTGACGCCGACAGGACTTTTTGAGTCCGCCATCGGCTTGGAAATATACACATGACTTACGCCATGCCTTTGCGTGGAGGCGTCATTTTTTAATCCGTCCAAGTTTTCAGATTCATCAGCACGGGATGTATGATCGGTTATTTTTAGGCTAGCTTCCATTTCCCGAACAAGATCTTCCACTTCTTGTTCGCTAACCTCGATTGTGTATCCATCAAAACCAACACCTTTTGGGCTGTGCGATTCCTTTGAGATAAATACATGACTCACTCCAACCGCAGCTGGTTGTGACGGAGATGGGCCAGAGGGGGTTGTGCGAATCGGCGTAGATAAAACTACTTTTCCAGACGGGTCAAACGGTATCGGTGGGTTTGCAACGGATGGCCCTGGCCGACTTGAAGGAGATGGAACCGCAATTGCTTGTACAGGGCTTGAGGGGACCGCGATTTGTCTTGCAGAGGTGAGTGGCGCTTGTCGCGGTGAGCTCGACAACGAAGCTGCGCCTCTTGAAGGAGAGGCTGGTGTAACAGCCGGCGCAGGAACCTTGAGATCGTTAAACGGCAAAGTACGTCGCACATTTGAACTAACCGGGCGCAATCGTGGCTCTGTCACGGGGGTCAATTTAGACGCGGACCTTGACTGAACTGCTCGAGGAGGAGGCGCTGATGGAGTCACCGGTACCGATAAGGAGCGTGTTGTGATAAAAGGTCGCGCGGTTGGCTGCGGCTGTGGTGGCGGTGGTGGTGGTGTTACGTTCACAACAAACGGAGTTTGCGGAGCCGGCTTTGGTGTTGATGGATAAGAGCCGGGCGTATTCGAAGCAACGGGGTTTATGAGTTTACTTGGCGGGGTAATTGGTAAATCAGCAACAGTGCGCTCTTTTTCTTGCAACTCAAGATAGATGTGCGAAACACCTTGTTCCTTAAAAACCGCGCCAACAAACACATGCGACACACCCTTTAGGTTTTCTTCGGATCCGTAGTCGCTGTATCGAATGGTTTCTTGGCTGTCGACCGATTTCACATCGTCTTTGTCCTCCGGTCTTGGAGATTGCGGCACGAGCTGACTGTCTGTTTTTTGACGTTTGTTTTGTTTGTTATTTTCATCAGCTTTGTCTTGTCCCTCATCCGCATCTTCTTCCTCGCTGTTGACTCGTCTTTTGGAAGACAACACCAGTTGTTGCGGTATTACTTGACCCGTCAGAAACACGTGAGATACACCAACTACAACGGCTATGTTGGATTTTGAGTCCTGTGACGCAGTCGCGTTTTGTGCTTCAACTGGATTGGGTACCGTCATGGGTAATACGTGATAAGGGGAAGAACGCACGCCCTGCGGACTTGCTCCTGCAGCAGCCGCGGATGGTGGTGAGGAGGAAGCGTCACCATATGGTGCGTTTTGCGCGCTTTGATTTTTCTGAGTGCGACGGCGTTTGGGCAACATCACGAAATTGCGTCGGGGGTTGATTTGCACCGCTTGTTCTTTGTTGTTATCTTCATCCTCATCGGCTCGCGGTCGTTTGTTTGCTGGCGGTTTGTTGTTGTTGTTGTCCGACATAACGCAGAGAGCGCGGGGTACAAGCTTAGACTTGAAAGCACTTTTAGACAGCGGCTGTACGTGTGGTTTTTTACAAACTTGCTTGCATCTATTCAAGCTTGGATACCACGCTGGATTGTTGCTTGTTACTTAAACTAAACGTGTACATGTTTGTCTACTCAACTAACTCTTTCTTTTTTTTTCTTGTTTGATCTAGATTATGGCGACAGCGTCAGTTTCTGCTTCGCCCGCGGCTTCCAAGAAGTCAAAAAAGATTGCCTCGTTGAATGAGCTGGCTTCTGAGTGGACCGCATACAACTATCCTGCAGGGAAGCAGGCACGCGGTGTCCGTGAGACCAAGGACCAAATGACCGCGCGGTACGCAATGACAGATGCGTGGGCTACGAAGGAGATGCCCGATGTGCTGTTCTTGCAAGAGTTGAGTTTGTTACGCAGCGACATTCTCGCTCAGACGCTCAACAGCAAGTTCTACATCTTCATTGCTAACAACCAAAGCCCGGATGGTAAACTGATGCCAGGAGGCTGCGCCGTACTTCTGCGACGTGACTCGCCGTCGCTGGACGTCAAAGAGGCACGCGGCTATCCACTGGTGTTCAAAGCCCAAAAGCCAGGCACAAAAGACAACCGCGTGGCGCTTGTGGTGGTGGCCAAGCTCGACGGCAAGGAGACCGCGTTTGTGTCCGTGCATCTGGAGGGTGTGCCGACTGCGCTAGGCGACACCATCCGTTTGATGCAGGCCTGTGAGGCTGTGGATTACGCGCGCCTCAAAGCGCCCAAAGCCGAGCGAATTGTGATGGCGGGTGATTTTAATCAGCCGCTGGACTCCATTTACGCAATCGACTACGGCTTGGGTGTTAAGGGCATGTACCGCGTGGCCAACTCCACCCCTACCTTTCAGGAAAAGGAGCACGTTCTGGACTACATGTACGTGTCCTCCGAGCAGACCGCCGCCAAGGCCACGTGCGACGTGTTTCCCAAAGGTCGTACCAAGAACATGCCGCTTCCTCCATACGAATGGGCGGAATGGGGCAGCGACCACTCTGCGCTGATCGTAAACTTTGATGACTTATAGGAAAGTAAACGGACAATCCATTTTTTTCATTTTTCCTTGCAACACAAAGTAAACGATTTTTTTGCTTGATTTATACACTTTCACAGATTCTTGGGGAATGAAACCGTTGAAGAAGCGCACAAAGCCGCGGTACGATTGCGGCGCTCCCAAACGCGCCCGCGATGCAGACGAAGCGGGGCAATCCCAAAACCAAAAGGAAAAGAAGACCAAGACAGACATGGACATCAAAGGCATGCGCCCCTCCGCTGCCTCTGCCGCTGCTAACAGTAACAGCGTTGATGTGAAAGACGTTAAAACATCATACCCAAATTCGGCCAGCGCTACTGTTGCGTCGGGTGGGGCGGCCGCCTCAGCTTCATCCTCTTCGTCCGCTTCGGCGGCATCAGAGCTAAAAGATGGCACCATCACGTGGGCCACTTACGCGTCGGATTTCAAAACATACATTCAGTCTCTGAAAAGGGACCAGTTTCCCAAAACCGGTGAGTACGCTTCGTTCGATAGCCAGCGTGAAGCAGCGGAGGGCAAACTCCCACAACTGAAAAAAATCGATGGCAAATACCAGACGGCGCCCTACAGCAAATACCTAAGTAAGGAAGAATGCGCTTCGTTTTACAAGTTTTTTAAAGCGGCAAGCATTTTTCAAGGAACCGCTCGTCAAGGGCAAGTGCCCGCTCTTGAACACGTGCCAGAAGTTAGCCATGACCTTGTGTACCCGTTGGTCAAAACATGCGAGCTATTGCTTACTCGGCCCGAGTTCAATGTAGGCCAAATTTTGTCGTGGATCGGATCATGGCGCTCGATTTACAAACTCAGCGAATTGATGCCACCACTGGAAGGCGACACGTTTTTATTGTTGTTCAAACATTGGACATTCCTCTGTACCGAAACTCTTTTGAGTGAGCTTTTTGAAGCATACCTCAACACACAACCCAAAAGCTTCATGCAGCACGTCTTGGTGACTGCACTGTTTGTAATGGTCGAGGTCGGGCGTCTTGGGCTTGCCAAAGGCATCAAACGAGCACGCGCGTTTTTCTTGCACAAAACGCAGTGGAATTACGTCAAATTGCACGGACAGTTTCACCCCAACACTCTCATGGGTGAAATCAGCAGAGAGATGACCAGCGACGCCAAGCTTTGTTTTCCCAAAGAAGAGTGGTACAGAGAGGTGCAATTCCAAAAAACAGCACCCGAGACCAAAAAGCACGCCATGCAAGTGTCACGTGAAGAGTTTAAGTTCTTAAGCTCACTAAAGCCGGCGGTCGACGATCTGCTGTATGGCATAGACAAAAAGCTTGGAATGAGCCCCTACGATTACGCAAAAAAACACAGTCGTATGTGGCTACCTGTGTTTGACGTTCTGGTCATTGGCGTGAACAAGGTCTGCAACAAAGAGAGAGTGTCTTACAAGAGAGACATTTGGGACAACGCAATGCTGTGGCGTTCAGCAATTCTCACTGTGAAATTTGGTGTACCAAATGACTACAACTTTGTTGTTGATTGGGCACACAAGAATGATGAAACGCTGATGAAGCTCATCAACTTCTGCTTCTCCAATCGTCGCAAACCAATGAGTTTTATCTGTCACGCCGTACACGACGCAGTTCAATTTTGCAGTTCTGCAAACGCATTCGAAGGCATTGAAGAAGAAATCAAAAGAAAACATTCTCCTGAGTTTTGGGATACCGACTTGTTGGGCATGTGGGGAGGCGATCGGATCAAAAAAACGGGAAGCCGATGGCTGCTTGCAAACACCGTGTACGAGCTGGAAATGCTAAAATGGAACGACCCGCCTGTGATGTTTCCAGAGCGATCGTTTGTGGTGGATCTGGAAGACAAAGACCCGGACAGACTGATGCAAAAAGAAGAGCAAGATCTGGTGAACCGTGCAGAGGACGCATGGGAAGATATGCAAGACGCCACGGTTCGAAATCCAATGTTTGAGGCCATCAAGTGCTTTACTCGGCTGGCAGATCTCACGCTGCGAAGAGAACAATGGGATGACAAAGATAGCGAGGACAAAGTGTATGGAAGGAGTCCGTTTATTGGGCAGTACTTTTCGTTTTACGAGCACATGCAAGCTTGGCCGAAGTTGTTGGACACAACCAACCCGTTTGTTTTGAAAACAACGGTGAACGAACTCAAAGCTTGGTACCACGAGCATTCAGATTCGTTAAACCAAATTGTTGTGCACTTCAAAAGCAAAGAAGAGAGAACACTCAAGTTCCACTTACTGGCGTCTGCTGTCAATTTCATCAAGTTTTTGGCACATGAGCCAAATGCTCTGGCCAAAATTCCTCAAGTGCTGGAAGAGACCATGCACTTTAGCAAGTGGCAGTGCCTTCTTGCAAATGGCGAGTTTCCACCGGGAAGCGTCATGCACCTTGTCAACCGCGACGTCATGAACAGACTTTTCTTACCGCAGGAGTTTTACTTACCCGAGCCGGAGGGTTGCTTGTTTTTGGCGCCAATATGGAGACGCTGCCGGATTCAGGGTTTTGTTTCGGCAGTCATAGACTCCGGTCCCAGCGTGCTTGACAGCTTTACCCAATATGAAGCTCAATTGCTTTCAAAAAAAAGTGCAATAGAGCTGCTAACAGATTGGAACAAGAATGTCGAAGGCCCAATTTCCAGACTTGCTCCGTATATGCTGCCTATCACCGACCTGTTCATTAATCTGCTCCAAAAACTGGTCGACGGAGACGTGATCAACACACTGCTGGACGTCCGAGGACGCCTGGAGTCGTTTGGTGGTGTGCTGCGAAAAAGCATCGGTAAGAAAGCCCAGCAATTCACTTTGGGCATTCACATCGAGCAATGGGTCAAACGCAATGAGTCTTACCTTATGAGTATTCGAAATGATAACAGCGATTGTTCTCACTCCAGTAACTTTGAGATTATGTGGGCAACGGCGGTAATGTTCCTGGATTGGTCCAAATATGAATCAGTTCAGGAGGCGCTTGCAATTTGGTTATTTAATGTAAGTATGCCAGAGGAAGAACGCTCCAAACTGATTACCGGCCAAATCTTACCAACAGAGTTTGAACGTCATTATTGCGGTTACGTGAGGTGGGGAGACACGGATGTGCGTCAAGGGGATGAACCATCCATGGTCTATATTGACCGTAATGACTCTGAATTACGCCGCGTGGCCCCGTTGAAAAGACCCGAGGACCCAAAAGAAAAAACGATTGTAAACGGATGGTGGGATCCTGTGACTCAAATCGACTACATCCGAAAGCGCGACACGAACGGACCCGGACCTGGACAATAGATCTTTCTCTCCTTTTTTTGTTCGTGTTTCTCTCTCTGTCTCTTTTTTTTCATATTACATGAAAGCCTTAAAGCTTGTGTAGTTTGCACCGCTCTTTACAATCTTGCCGGTTTCTACAACTACAGCTTATTTTTCATGCTTTTGCCTGGGACGCCCGGAAGCGGCCCTCGAGTTGGTCCCCACAAGAGACCGCAAGCAGCGATTGGTTCTCAATCGTCCGCGCAAGAAACCAGCGGTGCGTCGGCTTCAAAAGAAGAAAAGCCATTCCGCCGAATGTGGATGCAGCAGTTTTGGGCCATTTTTGACGTGATTTACAAAATTCTTGCCATGGGAATGTTTGCGTCTCTGATCGGCGTCTCGTGGGTCATCTACTCAAAGATCAACGAAATACAAACCACCATTGCAAACGTCAACATGATTAGTACTGAAGCGGCCAAAACTCTGCCCGCGGTCATGATGGACGGCGCGAAAGTGGCCACCATGGCGTCCGAAACGCTTACAAATGCCACTCAGCACACCGGTGCGTGGTTCGATGGTATCGACGGCGTGTTTAAGACCACTGCACAATTCACGCCTGAGGTGGCTCAGAAATTCATTGACAATGGACTGAAGATTGTGCTAAAGGTGTCCGGCATGAATGTGACCGAGCTGTTTGACCACGTTGACAGCTTGCTCGAGGTGTTCAACGGATTTGCGGTGGGCGCGCGAGAAAGAAGAAAGTTCACAATTGAAATACCAATGCCATAACCATTCAAACACTCTTTCCATCTCTCTTTTCCTCTATTTTTTCCTCTAAATACTACACTTGCCACTAGTGTTTATACTTTTTACATCGCTATACAGAAGGGAGAGGGGAATCGGATCAATCCCTTTACGTTCTAAAAACAAATGGCAGCCGCTTCTGACTCTAAGAAAGTAACTCACAAGTCGACCGCGCCCCCACTCGATCACGTTGCTCGGTTTGGCTCCATCACGGGGTCAGTCTGCGGTTTAGTATGCAACTCAAAGGACGAGCAGGCGCTCGAAGGTATCTTTCAGCTCAAGACGTTTGCGAGTGACCCAGTGTTTGTGTACCACACGGGCCGGGGCAAAGAGTGGGAGGCAACGAGCGGCATTAAGTATGTCGAAACGCGCAAGTCGCGCGACTTTGTTAAAGTCAAAATTGAGTACACGACCGCCTTTACGCACCCGAGCATGCGTTTCCTGCGGGCAACTCCTGACTTTTGGGTGACATACCCAAGCGACGCCAAAGAGACTCCGCATTTACTACAGGTCAAATTCAAGTCGGGCTCACAGGCGCGCAAAGAAATTAATTTGCACATTGACCGCTGCGTCAAGGCAAACTACAAAAACTGCGCATGCCAGTGCCCGGCTCAGTACGTCGATCAGGTGTTTCTGGAGATGCTGACCTCTGGCCACATGCGCAACGACATCTCGGTGTCGAGTGAAATCAGCAGTGACTATGTGCGTGTTACTTGGGACCCGCGCTGGTGGGCGGAGGTTGAACCCATCATACTGACCTTTTATGACAAGTACCTGGCGTGGTACTGGGAGGGCAAGAATGAGGACCCAGAGGCGACCAAACCTCTCCGCGAGTTTCTGGTTGCGCACGGATATGATCCCGAACCGATCTTCAAACGCAAACCCCCTAACGAATTGGACGTAAAACTCATGCAAAAGTTTAGTGCAGACAGAACAAAGAACACTGACAAAAGCTAACTAGATCGCGTTCTTAGGCTTTCATTGGCAGACTGTATCCCGTATTAGAGAAGGGGAAAAACTGCACGTTCTTGCGCAGCTGATCGGAGCTGGCGCTATACTGAGGCTTAAACATTGCGCCGGAGGGGGTCGTAAGCACCACCGGATTCATGGTCGCTTGGGGCCCCGGCTTCTTCAGGCAGGAGCGAGGGCGCGGGGGTTTCATGCCACTGTTCAGCAGAGCCAAAGGCGGACACGGCACGGCGGGCACCAGTTTGACGGGCACGGGCAGGGGCGTCAAATCCGGTGGCGGCAGGAGCGGCAGTAAAGAAATCGGCGGGGGCAATGATACCGCAAATGCGGGGAGCGGCGGCGGGGGAGGGAGGTACACCGGCACACCAGTAGCGGTAGTTGGAGTGCACAAACTCATTGGTTTGGGCGAGACAGATGGCGTGACAGCGGTGCGTTTGAGGTAGGCCCAAAACATTTCGGCCTGATTGTCGCCTTTGAGGTGGGCAGTGGCGTCTCGGTATTCATCAAACACAGGCGACTCCAACGCCTGCTTGGCGGTCCAGCGCATGTCACCCTCGCGCAGCATCAATCCATTCCACATAAGCATGAACGCCGCCGTAGCCGATTTTGCTTTCTCCGGTCTGTCGTGGAAGGTTTTGGACGCCAGCGCCATCACGGTGTCGTTGAGCATGCCAGTCAACACCCGATCACCATCCTTCTTGTCGACTTGGTACACATGCGAGGCGGCCGGCAACACGCCAAATTCCTTGTAGCACATCTGCATCATCCGGAAGTTTTCAAACTCTTCGGATTTGTCCGCTTTGTTCGGGGTAGCGGGGAAGAGCGGCTTGCCATTGAGCATCTCCCAAATGACACATCCGATGGCCCACAAGTCCAGGGCACCGGAAGCCAATCGCGGCAAGCGCTCCGGAACCCCATACGCCACCACCTCTGGCGCACGATACCAAAGTGTCGCAATGCATAGGTCGGGCTCCGGGCGCATTTGCAACGGTGTGAGCGCGTACACTTGAAGCGGGTGAAGCCGAAACGAAAGACTCAAATCAGTCAACCGCACTTGGGTGAGGTCGGCAGATGTGAGAATATTGGACGGTTTGATATCGGCATGCACCACGCCATGTTCGTGTAAGTGACGCAGACCGGCCAGCATGTGATACATCACATGAACAGCGAGTTGGTACGAATCAACTCGACGCGAGCTCAGGTCGCCGTCCATCAGCTCCATCACAATGGCCGCCGAATCATTGCGAGTGTTTTTACCGTGGCCGACCACGCCAACCACCGAAGGGTGAGGGGGAATGACGGAGGATAGCAAAATAGACTCGCGGTAGTAGGCATTCAAATTGTCCTTAGCAATAGCCACGCTCGCCGGCGGCGTATCGTTAAAGACCTTGATCGCAAACTGCGAGCAGCAATCCATCGGGTCGCACACACGGTACACCGAGCCATACGAACCGCCGCCCAAAGATCCCAGCCGGTCGTATGCCAAGCGGTCTACAATCACCCGGGTGTTCACTGGCACGGTACCGCTTCCGCTACCGGCGGTGGTGGGTTTAGCTAGCTTGATTACGGAGTAGCCATTATCCGCGTTCTCATACTTGACATCGGCGGGTCCCGAACTCTGCTTGGAGTCACTTTGGGTTTGCATGTCTGTGGCCCGCATAACAAGGAAAAAGAGAAAAAAAATGCAAATGAGCATATGCGTTCATCAACATTCCAAAGAGCAAACAATTACAAAGAAGCGGCGGGCGGTTTGACTGGCCCGTAGGAAAAGACATAAGGAGTTTGTTCTAGAGAAAGAATCCAGTTACGCTTAAAGCTCTCACTGTTCTCTTTTGCCGCCTTTTGGAGTTCGAGCATGATAAGCTCAACGCAGGCACTCATCTCCTTATAGGAGACACCGAACTTGCAGAGGTACAAAAAGTTCGGCGCGAATTGTAGCAGGTGTCCAATGTTACAGGCCTCCCGCAATTCCATCGCTGAGTATTTGCCATGGAAGTGCACCGTCCACGATTCGCCTTCCACCGTTCGGAATAGATTCAGCGCGTCTCCAAAAATGAGCCGGCTGTTGGCCGACTCGCTCGCTGACAGCTTTTTGAAGTCTTCAGACTCAAATATGAGACGGTACAGTTCAGCCCGCGTGGCCACGTTATTATTCCCCTGAGCCATTTTTTGGCGAATGGTGTCCAGCTGGGACTTGCACTTCCACCCGGCTTCTCCGACTGAGAGTTTAGTCAGATTGAGATTGAATGCGCAAAGTTTCAACATGTCAGTGACCCGCTTCTGCACCGCCGGATCCGACGCTAAAGAGGCGGTTGCTGCGGCCGCAGCCGCTGAGACGGATGGGGGTGAGAATGACGAGGAAGAGGCGGCTGCGGATGGTCGCTTTCGTTTGGCCACTTGGTTACTGAGACGCGCCACTTGCTGTTTGAGCACTTCAGTCTCTTTTGCTAGCGAGGTTTGGACAGACAGGATGCGGTCCGTCATTTGCTGTGTGGCGTGCTGCAGTCGCTCGTCGCCGGGCGTGTATGTCTGCGGGACGAAACACTCGGGTGGCACCGCCAAAACGTCTTCAAGGTCGGCGGCCGCGGGATTTTTGCGCTTGTGGTCCAATTGGGCGTACCGGTTATGAACCACGCTCAACAGGTGTTTGATCAAATCGCCGTGCACCTGAATGGACTTGTCGTCTGTGATGACCACCCCACCGATTCTCAAAATCATCAACAGCTTGATGACGCAGGTGCACAAATCACAATCAGCACTGATGCCCCTGCACTTAGGGCACTTGCTGGCCATGGAGGCCGGCAAGGTGCCCAGGTCCGGCTCGGGACCTTCCCTCTTTTTGTTGGTGAAGGGCGCGTATCGGGCCAGTGAGTAGAAGAAGAGTAAGTAGCAGAGGTGCCACGCATCAGATAGAGGGGTCTTGGAGTTGCCAAGTGCACTGACAAGTAAGTCTTGACTTTGCAGGCGCTGGCGTATAGTAGAGTTGGAGCCGGCCTCGACAAAAGAGGAAGACATGGTTGGGGTAAACGGCGGGTATGCGCTGGGGTGGGATTTGGATTTGTAAGCCCTCCTTATACACGCTAAATACCAGCCTTTAAAAAAGTCGACTCTTTTAACGCTGTGCAATAGGCTAAAAACTGGAAGCTACTCGAATGTTACCCTGCACGTTAAAAATGCGGGATCGCACAGCCAGTCGGACAACAAGACTGGCCTCTGTGTCCGTGTTTAAGCATTTTAGCGCGGGCAGCAGACGCTCAATCACCCCCAAAAGCTGACCCATATGGACCTTGGGATTGTTGCTCAACCGCAACACTTTAACGTTTGGGAAGTACGAGAGTACATTGATCATACCCTGTGTACTCATCATTGTACCGCTTAAATGTAAGGTCTCTACGTTTTGCAGACAGGCAGGCGATTGCGTCATGCGGTCGTCAATCATACAAGCGGTAAGACGGAGAACGCGCAGCATGGGACACGTCCGGTTTATGCTTGTAAAGGTGATGTTTGCCGGCCATTCCAACACAGTGGCAAGGGATACTGATTCGGCCGACCGCATGCAAGCGGCCCCGTGGAACAGGCTACATATCTGAGCCGCGCGAAGCCGCTTGATAGATACGATGCGCACGCACGGAGCGGCTTGAAGTAGTCTCAGATCACTGGATGCGCCTGATCGTATGTGGACATAAGTAAGCATTGGGAAACTGAGACTGCTACCAGTGGATGCTGTTGGAACGCACAAGCCATCCACTTTTATGTGCCTCAAAGAGGGAAGACTTGCGTGCAGTCTCACACGTCCCTCTGGCGCCATCAGGCTTGTGAGGCGCGCGGACTCAATCGGGTAAGCTATAGTTTTGTGTTGAGACAAAATGGACACGATGTGTTGCTTGTAACGTCTCCATACGCTAGCGGGCGGGCTACCGCGCACCGCCGACAATTGATCAAGGTCATCGTAGCAGACCGAACGCCACAGTCGACACACACGAGTGCAATTGGCAAACACGTAGCTGGTTTCCAAATAGCTTAATACCGATCCAAGTAAATCCTGGCATTCCATTTTTTTTTCTGGTTTGCAAACGGAGGGTGTGGTTTGTTTACTCACTCAAACTTTTTTTTCGTTGGATCCAGGTAAGATTTTTTATAGACACAAGCAAATCAAGGAAAAAGGGGGGTTTTGCGTTGCTTTGAGGCCAAAAGCATGTAAACCTCTTTTGTACTATCCCTGCGCAGAGATAAAATCATATTACTTGCATGTTGATTATACTATGTGACCTAACCTAAGATATTTGAAGAGCAAGCAAAAACAAAAGCACGTTTACCTGATGATCCGTTTCTAATATGTTATTATGTGACAACTGGTTTGAACAGAGCAAAAGACATGAGGCCGGCAAACCGCCGTCAACAAAACCCCGCTGCTCACACCCTGTCGTGGACGGAGGTGGCCGTAAATCTTGTGTTGTTCACCGTTGCCCTACTGCTGTTTTATGTGGGCAAAACCACCGGGACATGGGATGCCGTGTTTTGGGGGCTCATGGCAGCTGAGAGTATCATCTTCACAAAAGGCGCCATTCAAGATTACTTTAAGCTGGATGCTAATGCGCGCATGAATGACGCGAACTTTATGAAATACGCATACGTATGCGTCGGTATACCCATGACGATATACGCTTCTATGCGCGCTATTGAATCTCTAATGGGTTACTTTTTTACTCCTTGAGAGATTAACATTTCCTTTTGCTGTTCTTTGAATCTAAAGCTTTTTGTATACGCATCTCTATTCAGAGGACGGTTTTGAGTTTTGCTATGAATCGTATTAGGACAACTTCTTGTGTACCACGTTTTACAATTTCCGTCATTGCCACCGCAAATGGCGCGCTGTTGTAGTAAGAAAGGCGAATGCAGCCCTCTGCGGGTCAGCGGACACCGCGTGTTGGCATTTGTCACAACATTGCTTGTGTTGACCATGCTGGGTTTGAGCTGCTCCGAGCTCATGTACCAACGAATCTTATCCAACACTGGTTGGACCAACCTTGCCTGGGGCTATCTCTCGTTCACCACTGCCATCTTTATCATCCACTGGATTCTTTTGTCCCTCAATCAACCCATCGGCGGACTGGAGCACCCCCACCCCGTCAACTACGCCTGGCACAGCGCACTGTACTCCTTTGCGTGGATGGGGTCGGTGTTGACGATCTGCTTTATGTACCGATTTACCAGCTACTTTTCAGCAAGAGACCTGGACAGTTTTAACAACGACGTCCAATTTCCTGAGGAGACACGCCCGTGGGGCATGTTTGTCAACATTCAACTCATTCAAGCGCTCAACTCGATAGTGTGCGTTCTTCTGTCGATGATGGTGTTGTATACCGAGATGTACCCTCTGAAACCCGAGTTTGAAGAAGAGGAACTTGTCAACCGCAAGTAACTCTCGCATTGCTTCAATAGCTATCTATCTTCTTTTCCGTAAACACACAAGTTTTTGTCCTCGTTGGTCTAGTTGGCAGGATAACGCGCCTTCACCGCGTGGGCCCGGGTTCAAATCCTGGACGAGGAATTTTATATACATATTTTTTTACACACAAAGAGAAAGAGAGAGAGGGTAGAAAGAGGCGGATCTACGATACAAGAGAGGGCGGCTGCGTGGTGTAGGGGTTGTCGTTGGTAGTGGCGGCATGAGAAGACGAGTCTTGCTGCAGCTTTAGGTAAACAGGGTCCGGTGGAAACTCATCCAAGTATCCGGCTTGCTGCTTCATGTGTGGGGTTAGAGGCTGAGGTTTGTGCCGAATGTAATGCTCGATCTTGATGGCAGACTGCACTGGCCCAAGCCATACGTATGCAATGGTACCAATCAGCATCAGCGCGCCTACAAACATGATTCCGATTGTGGAGTGTTGCAGGCCTTCGATTACCGATATAGCAAGACCAACGCTGCTGTCCGCCAGCACCACCAGTTTGTGAAGAATGAACACCGACTCAAAGGCCTCTCGAATGTGCGTCCGTGTGTGGTTCCACGCCTCGTGAAAGGCAATTGATTCAATTAGGTCTGGCTTGAGCTCAAAATCAAACTTTGCTTTCTTACACTGCTCGGTTTCGGAAAACCAAGGTTGGCGCTGGCAATCCGCATGCGGAAGCGCAGCCATCTCGTGGTCACGGTACATGCGCACCTTTGCCGAGACCCGTGCGTGATACCAGTCGGTGTACATCCCGGCGACCGCAAGAATAATGACTGCCGGAATCACAATGTACAGAATGAGCAGGAGTCCCGCGCATTTTGGTACTTTTAGTTCCTCTTGCTTTTTGGATGGGCCAACACTCTCGACAGGGCCCAACGCGGGTGGCAGTGCGTACATCATTTGAGTGTTGACTGGCGGTGGCGATTTAGGCGATGGCTTTAGGCGCCGACAGGTGGACTGAACACACCACACCGTGGCCGTAGTGAATGCGCCGTACAGACAGTTGTAAATCAGGCTTGTCTTCCAGTCCCAAACCAAGCCAACCGCGCTAAGCAGTGCACCGGACATGAGTGACGCTGGTGAAATGTGCTTTTTGTTTATTTTGTATAAACATATAAATGGACCTGGTTAACTCTCAAAATAACAAGCAACGAAACGAGATAGAGTTTGGTGTTATGTATGCATGTACTAACTGGGGTATCTGTATGTGCTCTCTGTCTTTTGTTCTATAAGGTGTGCAGATGACCTCTCGCACGCCTATCGTATGTGCTGGCCACGACCCTGGTGGTTCTGAAAAGAGCACCAAGTCATCCAAGGAAAAAATTATTGAAACTATTGAATACGAAACAAGCTCTGACTCCGACGCCGAAACTGATCACGGCAGCGATGTCGACCGCTACAGTGAAAGTGAGAGTGACGAAGACACTGAAGCTCACCACCGCTCTGGCATGCGCGTTGCTGCGCCCATGCACAACGACGTGAAGACCAGCGCAGGCCACGCAACCGGCTCTGCCAAAACAAGTGCAGCGCGCGCTACGTCTGGTGCCAAAACCAGCGCTGCGCGGGCCACATCTGGCGCTAAGACCAGTGGTGCGCGCGCCACATCTGGTGCCAAGACCAGCTCTGCGCGGGCCACCTCAGGTGCCAAGACCAGCGCTGCACGTGCAACCTCTGGCGCCAAAACCAGCGCCGCGCGTGCAACCTCTGGTGCCAAAACCAGCGCTGCGCGTGCTACGGCCGGCCCCAAAACAAGTAACCCGCACGCCACAGGCTCTGCAGCAGGAGCGGCGGCGGCCACCGGTCAAGCCCCCACCCGCATGTACCGCAAGTCGAGCAAAGCAATGCACACGACTAACGAAGAGGATGGTGGCTCTGCCGGTGAACCAAGTTACGAGTATTCCAACGGACGTTGGAAGCTTGTTTACCACTAATTGTTGAATTAACCGCCCGCGGAGCATGACATCTGTGATTCCCGCTCGGCACTCCACGTCTCCCTTCCTCCCTTTTTGTTTGATCTACGCGCATCTACTGCTCCCCTCTCACCTTCTTTTTTTTTCTTATTACTCTTTCTACCTCTTTGTGCCTCTTTTTTTTTAGTATCCCCTCTTAACGTCCAGTACTCTCCTTCTCTTCCGCCTCTATCTATCTCTGCCTTCCAGTCTCTTTTTTTGCTGTTTGTTGTCTCCTTTCAAGTTTGGCCTGTCTGTCTGTGCTCTCCCTCTTCTTCTCCGCTTGTTGTCCCACCCTTTTTATTTTTTCTCTACTTGCGCTAAAATCAAACTCAGTTTACGACACTCTTTAAAAGGACGCATCGTTAGGGTAACTTACGTTAAATAGCGGCTTTAAAAAGCGGAGCTTGCCTTTCACATTTCCACGCGACCTCTACCTGCTTTTATGTGCACAAGCCTGAACCGCATGCTAAAAACTTGGTTAGATGGCCACCGCGCCCGCGACCAAACGCGCGCGATCGGAAAAACCTCCTAAAGACGACAAATCGGATGATACCAAAGAACCGGTGGCAACGGAGATGACATACACTTTTCTATCCTACCAAGTGTTGCAGAACTGTGGCGTGCATTGTCTGATGGGCCGCACCAAACACACGCTGTCTTCTGATCCGGTGACATACTGCAGGCACGCGTTCAACGGATTGGGCTTGGATCAGTACACGCCGCCGTCTTCCAAACAGGCAGCTGCGTTTCACTGTCGTGGCCGGCCGATCGATCTGTGCGCATTTGACCGCGTGCGCACAATAGGCGTATGTGTGGAATGCCAGGGTTGCATCGCCGTGAGCAGCCTAAGCGACGAATCCAAAACCCCACTCCCAGTGAACCTACAAACTTTGTTTCCAAAGGAAACATTCACCCCCGAGCAGATTGCACGCGAAAACCACTTCTTCCTCTGCCAGTTTTGCCGCGGCAAGCTGTTATGCCCGATCGTCGGTGAGTCACAAGCCAGATCACATCTGCTTAACAAGCTGCAGCTCACTGCGAGTGAGTTCAAAAAACCCACAATCACAGCGTCATACGTCTGTGAGCAGATCGTCAAACTCATTCTCGCAGAGCTCAGGGGCGCCAAGAAGGACGGAACCGACGCCTTGCTCACTGATCTACTCAAAAAAACGTTCGCTGCTTGGTCTCAACTCATCCAAAAACTCTCGTACTCTTCGCTTGAACGCCTTCTCGAAGCTTGTCTGGCCAAATCCAAGGTAGAGTCTGCTTCTGCGGCAGCTCCCCCCACCCCAGCTAACATCACATCCTTTCACGTCATGTTGAGCTGGAATCACTTTTTACTCTCATTCAAATAAGCTCTCTTTTTCTCCCAGCCCTGCCCCTATCTCTCTCTCTCTCTCTGTTCTGTGTTTGTCTTTTGGTACACGCGCACATTTGCATTAGAAATCAGGCGGCGGCAGTTCCATGTCGGCATCGGCGCCGCTGCTTCCATTCAGGAACGAGCCAGACTTCTGAGACACGACCAGCACGTTGCCTTTCACGCTGACAGCGTACTGACAGTGCGCGGGCGGGTGCGCTTTGTTCCACTCTCCAATCACGCGCGCGGCAACCTCTGCAGAGCCTTGGAATTTGGCGGTGACATCCATTTTGTCTTTGGATGCGAGCCATTTGGAGACCAGCATTTCCAGGTTTTGGCGACAGCGCGCTTCATACTCTTTGTTCTCCTTCTCGATCTGACTCTGGCGGGTGTGCGCCTCATACGACCCGGCGTTGGCAGGGAAGATGACGTTGGCCACGCTCTGGAGAGTGTAACAGCGGTAAGTGAGGTTTTTGTTCTGCGCATTGCACTTCACGCACGGTTTGCCCTTAGCCTCCAATTCGTACGCAATATTACAAATCGGACATTTGAACACGGAGCGCCCCTGTTTGATGTTGTCGAGGCAGTTTTTGCACGTGCTGTGACCACACGGCAACACTTCGGGCATGGTATTGGGCGAAAAGCACACCGCGCACGACAACAGATCGGTTAATGCGGCCACCCGCTTCTTCAGCTCTTGCGATCCTTGCTTGTTGCGCAGCATGTCTGACGCACCGCGGATGTGATCCCGCGCCAACAAGTACTCGGCAAGCACGTTATTGAACGCACTGTTCACCGCCTCCCAACACGCGGCAATAGTAGATGCAGGGTTCTCCGCCATGTCATGAACGACCTCAAAGATCGGTCCGCTGATCTCCAGACGACGCCCCATCAACATGAACTGATGGCGCAGCCACGCAACGGCAAATGCCTTTTCATTTTTGCTCTTGACCAGATTGTAGCACTTGCGCACTTCCTCCTCTTGCTTAGAATCGATCGCCGCGGGCTTGGACTTCAAGAGGTGAGGTGGAACAGGCTTGAGCACTTGCGGCACAGTACTCACGTCCACAAACATAGCAGTGCAGATGCGAGCCTGTTGTTCATCGAGAAGCTGCTCGCGGTTGGGCAGACTGTCCCACTGATCCTGATACGCCGCGTTGGCCGCGGACAGCTGAAACCAGGCGGTGACGGCTTGATCAAGCGTGGCCCCCTCTACACACTCGTTTGAGCAGCCTAGCAAGAGGGTCTTGGGCGGTCCGCCTTTGGTTTTGAGAGAGCTGGCCGGCTGCCAGTGGTCGGACAGCTCGCGCACGTTAAACACCGGCTTCGTAGAGACCGTGTACACCATCCAAGATCCGTTCTTCATAAAGTTGAGTTGTTTGCTGCTGGGTTCAAACTCGTACGAAGAAGTTGCGTTCTGATCCTCCGTCTCATCTGCTTCGGGCTCCTTCTTCACCGCCACCATGCGCGGTCGCTTGCGCGCAGGTCCGTCGTTCGAGTCATCACCATCCTCCTCCCGCCCACCGCCGGTACCGTCGTCAGCGGCCTCGGCTTCTGCCAGCTTTTTCGCCAGGGTCTGCAAGGCGTCCAGCTCAGACGATTCAAACACGGTCAGGTGCTTTTTGATGTACTCTTCCGGATCCAGCAAAAAGTCTTTGTGGCGAGCGTGCCATTTGAGCTTGTCCACGTAATCATCAAACGCCACCTGGTCCACTACCACCAAACTCTCCTCTTCATCGTCGCCGGCGGTGGGGTTTTGAGACCGCAGATAACTCTTGGCGATCTGCTTCCAATCCATGCGAAACACCAGTCCGCGGCGGTACGCCACAGGGTCTACGTGCTTGCGCTTGCGTTTCACCTCCTCAAAGTGCAGACGGGCCGCCTCCACGCTCTTAAACGGAAGACTCTCTCCACCGTCGCCATACACGAATACGGAGGAGTGCATCTGTGCAGGGTCTCCGTATTTCTTGATCGCATTCTTTCTGCTTTTGAGGAAGTCGTTCCGGATCTTCTCGAGTACGGACAGGGGTGGGTGAATGGGTTCGAGGCGCAGAGTATAAGGGTTGGAGCGAAAATGCAGCGCGTCACGGCGCTTCATGAGCTCGTCCTGCGCTGGATGCGGCACAAATCCGTCCTCAGCCACCAGAGCGCGTAGCTCCTTGTCGCGCTTGGGACCGGTGATGCGCTCATAGTAGGCGTTCATGTCCGCGCGCGTTCGGTAGGTGGCGATGCTGTCCTCGGCGCCGTGGTGCACGTAGAAGTAGTTTGACGGCAAGATCGGCGCAGTCTCTTTTTTAACTTTGTTCTTCTTCTGACTCTTGCTCTTCTTCGACTCTCCTTTGGCTTCGCCTTCCGCGTCCTCGTTGTTATCATCGTCCCCGCCGTCCTGATCCTCACCCTTGCCTTCTTCATTCACATCGTCTGTGTCATCGCCTTTGACCTTTTGCTGCTTGCCTTTCGCGGGCACGACCACACCAAACTCACGCAGCCGCTTGACGGAGAGCGACATGGGCAGGTCTTGTGCGGCACATAACACAAAGTGTTTGGCGTTGGGGTGCTCCTTCATCTTTGCGAGCTGTGATGCACCTGGCACCCACTTGGACAGGTCGGAGGGTAGCGGCGCCGACGGTACGGATGAAGTGCTGGCAGCGGCAGCGGCAGCGGCAGCGGCAGCGGCAGCGGATGAGGGGTTATTGCCTTTCTTAAAGTAGGAGTCAATAGTCTTTGGAGCAGTGAAGTTTTTGAAAGAGAGTTCCCCCTCTGCCGCATTTGCCTTGGCGACCGCCTCTTCTTCTTTATGCAGCAACCGCTCATAGTCCTCGTACTCTTTGGCCGCCTGTTTAGAACTGGAGTTCTGTTGTTCATCTTCCTCCTCTTCAGCGGTGAGCTCGAGGATGCGACGTCTGGGCGGCTTCTTTTTGTTCACCACGGGTTCCGCGGCATCCTCCTCCTCCTCGACAACCTCTTGGTCTCCGTGATCGTGGCCGACCTCAACGGCGGCAGCAGCAGCAGCAGTAGCAGCAGAGGCGGCGGGTTTGGAGGGCTTTGCCGCGGAAGCCGCGGAAGCCGCGGGGGTAGAGACCTCTTGAATGTCATCGTCACCCGCGTCTGAAGAAGTTTGCGGTTTCTTCTTGTCACCGTTGTGGATGCGCCAGTATGCCAATAAAACGCGATTCCACACATTGACCGAGGTCTTCCAGCGCTCACTCAACGTTTTCTGGCCGCGAACCTTGGAAAACACGGTGCTGCTGATTTGATCATATTCTTTGCCCGCGCAGCCCAGTGTGTCGCACTGGTCGCGCAGCCAAATCAGCGGGAGGTCCATCGGGTCAAAATCGTGCTTGGACTTTAACGCTCTCACTCGCACGTGAGTGCATGAGAAGGGCTGTTCTCCTGTTTGCTTATACGGCAGCAGCACGTACAGCGGCAGTTGAGTGGGGGATTTGATCCCTTTCGGCTGAAATATTTTGAACATGGCGGCGTCCATCGGCAGAATCCCATTTTTGTCCGCCTTCTTGAGTTGATCGAGTTGAATTTTGTCCAAATCAGGCGGAAACTGACCCACCACTGCGCCATCCACCCACACCTCTGTCGGTTCGAATCGAACCTCTTTGGCGTCTTGCCATTCGAGACTGTAAAAATTGTCAAAACACTTGACCACAGCGCTGCCCGTCGGGAGCTCAGCCGGCACCTTGCAATTCACCGAGTACGTAAGGTACTTTTTAGTCGGGGTGATGTCAAACGACATCTCGACTTTGTCCAACGTGGATAGTTTGGCCGGCATAGTCTAAAGAAACGAAGATGACGGGTAAACAATGAGAACAGGACGTACAGGCAGAGATGCATGAAAAAAGGAGCAGGTTATTTTTTATTAGACCCGCACATGGCGTCAAACAATAGTGTCTGACAGCGGTAAAAGGACTGTTTCAGCTCGGTCAGTTTCTTGTTCTGTCGAAACAAGAGCAGCAGCGCCTGCAGTTGTAGTGAGCCAACGACCAATTTCGCTCTTTGTTCGGCGCTCAGCTCGGACACGCACGTAGCACACGCCTCATCAAGCCAGTCTGGAAGGTTCGCCCAGTAACACAGGTGCGTGCATATGTCGGCCACCCCTTTGCATAGCACCATCACGCTTGTGCCTTTGGCGCTGATGCTGTCAAAGTGAGTGGAGTACATGTGATCTTGAAGCACCGCTCCAGTGGCCGCGCACCTCACAATGGTCGGGGCGGCCGGGACGGGCTTGGTTTCAATCACCACAAGCCTCGAGTTGAGTGCCGCGGTCACCACGGTCCGCGCACCGGGATTGTTGGTCAGTATGGGGGAGTTGTACAAGTCCAACATAAACTCACAGCGTTCGGACTCCAGCTTCTGAATGGCCGAGCACACCATGGCTGACACACTGCCAGTGCCAGAGCCAATGCGCGCCCGCTTAGGGTCCAGCGCCACCATAAGACGGTAGATAGTGTACACGTCGTAGGCATCGAGCTTGCGGTCTGTAGCCGCTGCCATCTACGGAGTAAAAACCAGAGAGTAAGATTTGAAAAAGTGAGAATAAATTATGCACGGGGTATTTCATTAACGCATGTACTCCTTAACAAGCGGCGCACCACTACCCAGCCCGGCGGCCCTTCGAATCCTGATCGGGAGAGGCCTGTTGTTAACTTTGGACGTATAAGACACTAAATACCGTGCTATTTAACGTATGTATGTCTGACTAAAAATGGGCCCTGCTAAATTTTAGACTTTGAAATTTTGAGGGGGGTGGGCCCAAATCCTGTTCGGGAGAGGCCTTACACTAGCAGGCGCTAAATATGGGCGTTAACTTTGGCTAAATATGGGACCAAAACACGCTATTTAGCCAAAGTTAACGTCCATATTTAGTGCCTGCTAGTGTAAGGCCTCTCCCGAACAGAAATTTTCAAAACTATAAAAAAAAACCAAGTCCAAAATGTCAAGCACCCCTTCAGCAGAGGCAGAGGAAAGGGTGTTTTTTGTATGGACCTAGACTGAAAAAGCATTTTTTATTGTAAAGTTTCAAAGCTCTGTACAAGCGCCCGGAGTAGAGGACTGGAGACGCTTGTGCGAAACAACGGTCCGCAGTATTCGTTTACAATGTCAATCAATTTATTTGGGAGCACCTTGATGTGTTCTCTAACCTTTGCAATGTGGACCGGTCGAAACCAATCCTTTCGTGGGCCAAACGTGTTGCCCCACTGTGATAGCACACGCGCGTAGATGGGATGCGGGTTGACGCACGGCCTGCACACCCGCAGGAGCTTGAGTGCAAACTCAAACGACATGTGCGTGCGTCTCATCATGTGGTAGATCACCAAGCTGGCGCTGCGCGACTTCCCGTATACGCAATGAATTAGCACTATCGTTTTGGGATGCTTGAGAGCATCGATAATCCAGTCTGACGCGTGTTGCCACTTGCGCAGCAGTTTGTGTTGAAGCTTTTCATCACCGTCCTTCATATCCAGACGCAGATATTGAATGCCAGGCCATGACAAACTGGAGACAGGCGACACAATGGACACGATGTGTGTGAAAGCAATCGTTGGCATTTCCGTTATTACGTCATCGTTGCCAATCCACACTCTTTCAATAGGAGATGGGTCGTAAGAGGACTCTTGATCCGCCATCTGAGTGTGACCGTATTTACAGAGCCAGTTTGTGTGCAATCGCGCGAGTGTTCTTGTCAGCGTTTGGTACTTGCTACTCAGGTAATACACAGCAAAGAGTCCTGCCCATATTTAGCGCCTACTCTTAAATATGGGACCCACCACTCTACTTGGCACTCATAATTTGAAATCAACTTGTTTTGATTCCTCACCCGTTTTGCGTTTGCGTTTTTGTTTTTCATTGAAGCAGTGTCTATGGCAACCGCTGCGTACAAGCCTCCATCGTTTGACTCAACGACCAAAGCGGCAGCCGCGCCGCCGGCCGCGGCTTCATCGTCTGCGCCGGCGGCTGCAGCGCCACCCGCCTCCTCTGCAGCTCCGACCACCTCATCATCTTCCTCTTCCTCCTCCTCGATGGCCGCTGCTATGGTCTCTGCGGCAACAAAGGCCTTGTCTTATTCCTCTGGTGCTGAACTGGAGTCGGTGTCCAAATATCTCAATGTGATGAAAGGACTGATGATGGACCCGGAGTACTTTGAGAATATCAAACTCGATACCTCTGATCCCACTCATGAAGACAAAAACTCCATTCTTTTGGAGGTTGAATGCAAGAAGAACGCTAAAGGCATTCCCTACTGTCATGCTGACATGTTTTGGCACAAACGTAGCGCCCCCCCGGGTTGCCAAAAAGACGTCAAAGGCAATTATGTGATGAATGGTGTGAAGGGTCCGCCTTCTTCGTGCAGGGTTTTGCTACTCGAGCCGTGCGGTAACTTTACCGCGTGCAATCCAAAATCCGAAGGCAGTGACTCGTTGATGTACACCGCGGAGCAGAAGAACGTCAGTCATGTGATTGTGATGGACGGTCATCAATTCATGCCTGATCGCGTCGACTCCACCGATCTGGCGGCTCGCAAGCGCGACCCCTTGTGGATCAAATTCATTGCGTTCATGGAGAAGTTTGAGTTCTGGAAGAACTGCTATTTCATTAAAGCAAAGGAGAAGCGCTGGAAGCAGCTCTGCGACGCCGAAGATGCGATGAAACAGGAGTACCAGGCCAAGCTCAAGACCGATAAGATAAAGGCCATGAACAAATTGCGCAACGCCGCCACTCGCGATACGAAGTACGCCAACATGAGCGACGACGCGGCTTCTATTGCCTGGATCAATGAAATGTGGTGCAAGCTCAACGACAAAAAGGACGAGAGTCCGTTTGTCGAACTCCAAGAAGCCGAGATGTGGTATGAGAGCAACTATTATCAAATCCAGAACACATCGGAGGAGGCGGAGCTCGAAAAATCGATGCCCAATGAAAAAGATCGTCTCAAGATCCTGAACAAGCGACTGATGGACATGCCGCACAAGACATTCATGCGGCTGATGGAAACGGAGGACGAAAAGGGCAAAAAGACGGCTGAAAAACATACCGAAGCTATCTGGCTTCAAAAGCCTCGGTACCTGCTGACCTCGCTGGCAAGCAAAAAAGGCACCAAAAAAGGAGGAAGAGCGTCACGCAACCGAAAGGCCGCTGCGTCTGCCACTGCCTCTGGTCCGGCCGATCTGATGGCCGCCGACGAGCCTTCCACAACTGTGTTGAATGAGTACGACGAGAAGCTGTGCGGTGGACCGAACCCCGAGTACATTCTGACGCCACTGACGGTGTATCAACCCAAACTGAACCCAACCACACGCAAGCACGAGCTTAAACGATTGCCGCCTGCGCTTGTGCAGATGCTGGACACAAACTCGGTGTTTGTGGCGCAAATTAAACTTACCATGTATCTCAACTCCAAGCAAGGCAACGCATGGGGCCCGCGCTTTCAGCTCAGAAGTCTGGTGTATTTGGGTCAAAGCGAGGTGCCTCGCCCCACCGGAGACGCTGGTAAATCGTGGAAAACCATTACCGCCATGCTCGACGCGCCAGAAGAACCGAGCGAAAATGTCAAGCAGCAGCAGCAGACGACCACGCAGGCTATGGCTGCAGTTCCGCAACCGTCCGCGCCATACGCTTCCGCTTCTGCTTCTGCTTCGGCTTCTGCTTCTGCTTCTGCGTCCGCCGCCACTCAACCTTCGTCGCCTCCGCCCCCTCCGCCTCCGCCTCTGACACCGACTCAGTCCTCGTTGGCTTCGGCGACCTCTGAGGCGTCGGCCGCGGCGCCTCAGCCTCAGCCCGTTGTGGCCGCCGCGTCTGGTCAAAAGCGCAAGCCCGATGCGCCATTGGCTTCCGCCGCCCCCAAAAAAGGCAAACCCACTCCCGCCGCCGCCTCGAAGCAAAAGTAACACTGTGCTTCTGTGTATGTGGCGAAGTCAATGTACCCCAGTCTCCGCTTTCTCTCTGTTTCTTCATTCCTTGTATTTTACGCAGCCAGTAAAAACAAGAGAGTTGCATACACCAGGGCCATGTAGTTCAATTGGAAGAACGGTTTACCTTCTAAGTTCCTGATCCGGGTTCAACTCCCGGCGTGGTCAGCTTTTTGTTTTTTTCTGCATGATATGTACACAGTGTACTCGTACTTCTCGCGCTGAGTTGCTGACTGACTGAGTGACATGTGTGTGTATCTGTCCTCTTTCCTTGTGCTGCCTCTTTAGAAGTCCCTGAATATGGACACTGCCCTGGTCAAGGAAAAGATTAAGGAGTGCTTGCGCCAACACCAGATCGAAGAGGACCCGCTCTACATTTCAGAGACTCCCAAATTGGTGCGCGTCAAGTTCTCAGCCACTCAGCAGGTGGTCGTGACAAGCCTGGTGGACTCGCTTCGCGAACAGACCGGTCACAAAGTAAGCGTCGAAATGGACCCAATGAAACCCCCCTCCGCCTGTGAGTTCGACGTTGCGATCTGCCCGCAGCAGCAGCAGCAGAAGCAACATCATCAAACCTGGAGCAAACCCGCACTTGCAGTGTTTGTGCTGCTGGCGGTCGGTCTGGTCGTGACCAAAAAATACTTTATTCACAATCTCTCTGACATTATGCTGCTGCTGCGCTAGAGGGCTATGTCGGTCACTCTCTCTCTAAAGATAATCTTCTTTTCCCTGATCAGAGTCAGAGTCAGAATCGCGCGTTTTGGGCTGAGAGTTGAAGAACTCGGGTCTTGTAGAGTAGATGTCGAGCGTGTACACCTTTTTGGCACTCTTCTCGTCAACACTCATGCTTGCCAGGATCTTGCGCAGGCCCTCGGGGCTGGTTTTGGCCGGGTGTTGAATGAGCGGGTTATGCTTTGAGAGAAAACCACTGTGGATCAGCGCCGCGGCAATGAACTCGGAACAGAACCAGGGTCGGGGCACCAGTTCTCCCGATTCTGACGAGCCGCCATCATTATCATCGCGGAGCATGTAGGCGGACTTCTGTGCTTGCTTGATGCTTGTACCAAAGCAAAAGTTGGGCACGCAGCAACAGCAGCAGCACGCGCACCACCAGTTGCAGCACAGAGATGCCTTGCAACGATAGCCCCCTCCCACCTGGCTCTCGCAGAACCTCTCGAGCGAGTCCATCTGGCGGTCGGTCATTCGCAAGCCGTAAAACACCCACCCCGCCTCGCGCTGAAACAGAGGGTCCACCGCACAAATCACCGTGTTGTCACCGGGCATGTCGCGTATGGCGTAAGACAGCACGTGATAGCCACCGTTTTTGGACACGTCGTGAATGGAGTCGTTTTTGCCGTTTAGCGTGTCTTCGTGGTTGTAGCGGCACAACTTTGGGCCCAAGCACGGACGCCGTAAGAGTAGCTCAACATGCGCCGTGTCCGTGCAGCACATAAGACAAGCGTAAAACTTTACAGGGTAACACCGATCCTCTGGGCGCAGCATGCGAAACGCAACAGCCACCGTCCAGTCCGGGCGCTTGGCCTCATAAGCAGCGGCCATCTGCAAAAAAAATAAAAACACGAAAAAACACACGGTTCATTAACCACCACCGAGGGTTGAACCGTGTGTTCGGTGTGTTGAGCTCAGCAGGCAATTGAAAAAATCCACCCCACAATCAACTCCGCATCAGCGCGTACCTATTAGACCACCGGCGCGTACTAAATAGCGGGCGGGGTAAAATCGTTCTTATACCCCACCCAAAAAATAAAAAAAGAAGAAGGGAAAGATATCAGGCTTGAACCCGTTAACCTTCCCTCCTTCAGTGAGTATTCAGTTGATTTTAATTTGGCTCGTACCAAACAAACCACCCGGTCCGCCCCTTCGCGCCGGACAAGGGTGGGGTCGATGTCGAGTATGGTTTTGTATGAAAAAAATAGAAAGAAAGAAAAAAAAATTGGTTGGTGATACTCTCTTGCGTTTTTTGTGGTGTGTCTTTGAGCGGATGATGAGGAGGAGTAAGTTAATAAATAGGGTGGGTGGGTGGTTAAAGGGTGATATAACAGCCCAATTTACCCATTGAGCTAACGTGTCCGGCCCTAGCACCGGACATCAGCTAAAAAGCGGAGACTGCTTATTTATAACAGAGTGCAATTTAGTGTACGCTAAAAGGCGAAGGCAACTACTAGTGCGCGCAAAAAGGGAGAGTCGATACCCGCCTTTGAGGGTAGCGTATCTAAGGACTGGGCTCCTGGGTCGCTGGCTCGGACTGAGAGTCGGCAGAAGCGGAGTCCGGCGCAGTGGCAGCAGCAGCGGGTTCTGTTTGCGCCGCTTCCGGCTTCGCCGGTTCGGCTGCTTTCTCCTTGGCCGCGGTCGAGTCGGTGGAGGATGCTGCTGCTGCTGCTGAAGCCTTCTGTTGCTTCTTCTGCTTGGACGGGGCCTCGGCTGCAGAAGCATGGCGGAAAGCGTCGGACGCTTTTTTGCGGTTTGGGGCCTGTCGCGGAGCGGGGGTCGCCTCCACTTCGGGAGAGCCGTAGTAAGTGTAGGTAGCAACGCTGGCTTCTCCTCGAATGCGGCGCGCCAACTGCATATCTTTGGGCGCAATCGTAACACGTTTGGCGTGCAGCGCACAGAGGTTGACGTCCTCAAAGAGACCGACCAGATAGGCCTCCGAAGCCTCTTGCAGAGCCAGAATGGCGCTGCCTTGAAAGCGCAGATCGTTCTTGAAGTCCTGAGCGATCTCGCGCACCAGGCGCTGGAACGGGAGTTTGCGGATCAACAAATCTGTACTTTTTTGGTAGTGTCGAATTTCACGCAGCGCCACGGTACCCGGCCGGTAGCGGTGGGGCTTGCGCTCCTTGGGTTGTTTAGCGGCCACCTTCACACCGCCTTTTGATACAGTACTTTTCTGCGCGGCCTTTTGCGCCAGACGCGATTTAAGATTCTTTGGGGCATTTGACTTGCGCTGAACAGTTTGTTTTGTTCGGGCCATTTCCTGGACAGATCACATAAAGTGAGACAACAGTGTGCAAAACAAAAGCGTTGCAAATGTACGTGTTGCTGGTCTCGATGTACATCTCTGAATACAATTGTAGAAATCCACTGCGCAGAGAGTGATGGTATCAACGTAATAAACACGGGCAACTAACAAAGCTCAGAGGACGCCCTTCTGCCATTTTAGTTCGCGCTGCTGAAGTTTGTGTTACTTGCACACTCGAATAGTGCAAAAGTCACACAAGAGTGCTGCTCGTTATCAGGCGGTAACACACATTCTATCTGAACAAACTGCGCCAAATATGCACAGCTTGTCATTCGGCGCATTCATGTTGGATCGGTACGTGGTACTGGTCTCTGCACTCAATCTGATTATGAACCCAGGCTACGATTTGGGGCTGCGGTTCCTGTTGTTTGCCCCGGTGCGTTTCTTACAAACGGTTCTGTGGCCGCGCTGTGTGTCTCGAATGGGCACCATGTGGTCTTTTCGCGCTTCTCTCGCAAGCTCGGCGTGCTTGCTTATTGGCATGAGTTTGGTGCCTCGGCAAATGGTTTGGGAGCTGATTGGCTTTTTGCTTATTTCGCTCTGCCGTCCATGCGACCCGGCACTCCTTGTCGCGCTGTCCGGTGCGGCCACGCAGAGCGAATTTCTCACCAAGGCTCGCTCACGGGCGGCTGCTAAGCACGCTGGCAATCCTATGGCAATGTTTGTTGCCGCCTGGATGTTGCACTCTGAGTTTTCAGAGCTGTCGTTTCAGGTGTTTTACGCCACGGCGGGAATCATGTACGCACTTCTGCTTTTGGCTTCATATGTGTTTGACCCAACCAGTCAAATCTACGCATGTGCGGGGCAGCAAAGCGATGTGTCACGCGAAGTGCAGTCCATGTATGCACCCAACGAGGTGCGTCCTGTGACACGCGACAATCACATCTGGCCAATGTTTATGTACCGCATGGGCGCAGAGTCCATTGCGCGAACCATGACCGAAAACCTGGCGCTTGCCACAATTATGTTGTTTAGCATGGGTTACAACAGCATCGGCACTGATAACAGAAGTGGGTTCTACATGGCTTTCAACGTTTTGGTCATTGAAATATGCTGTTTGGTGGTGGTACTTGGGTTACCCTTTTCCATCGCCGACCGCAACCTAAACTTTGGCGTGCAATTTTCGGCCGGAGTACTGGTGAGCGCATGTTCTATTGCAGCTATTTTGTTCAGCCCAAGTGTACAGGCGGTGTTTATCATGTTTGCGGTGCCTTACGCCATGGTAAGCTACACGTCCGAATCGCACCTCATCGAGGCAGTAAGAGCCACCATTACTGCCGCTGACACACGGTTGCAGCAAGATCGCAAGACCATGTACTACTCTTTTTATCATGACTACTCCACCGAATTTGTCACGGCGGTGGTGTTTCTCTTGGCAAAGTCCTTTTCCAGTCGCGTCATGACCGGTTCAGCTATGGGCTGTGCCTGTATCATGTGTATGATCGGAGTTGCAAATCGGTACATGTACCGAAACTTTCGCTCCTACTCACTGGTCGATGCAATCGCATCTCCGAATCGTGCGCCTTCTTCGGCTGAAGGACCTCCGGCCGCACATTCGGCACCAGACTCACAGCACATGCAAGACCCGCGCACTTGGTCAAACTCAAGCATCTCCCGAACCCTGTTGGACAACAACAAGAGCGCAACTCCTGCAACATCAGATGCCAAAGCTCAAGTGCCGCCGAATCAAGGTTTGTCACTCAAAACCATGATCGACCCGTCTGAACCCATTTCACCCAAAAGTCAAGAGCAGATGGATGCACTTGAATTTACACCATTCACCACTGTACCCATCATCGACCCTCCTCCTCCGGATGCCTCTACTGGCGGTCACGCCAGTGAGCAGATGGTGGCAGATGTATCTGGTGCTACGCTGAATGTACCCACTGAAGAACCTGTAACAACCATCAACACCGTAGCAGAGGCAGCAAGCGCGGCCAACTAGTCTCTCTCTCTGTACCAGTCTGATCTTTTTCTGTGTATGTGGAAAACATTTGTTTTTTACTCTAAGACTGTTTTGTAGAGGGGATCTCTGGATTGGTCAGGTTGAACTGAACAGGGCGCTCCGTGATTCGTTTGTACACCACTGGGTAGTGTAATGATACGGCTACAACCAGCGTAGACGCTAGATAGATGGCAAAGAAGAGCCATATTGCGGGCCATATAGTATCCGAAAAGCTGCAAAGCACCGTGCCCACCGGTGAAGACACTTGAGCAAACGTAAACATGGTTGTGCTTACGTAGCTTTCATGCACGGGGAAAGCCAGCTCCGCCACGCACTCACTCATTGTGGCTGAGAATGACCCGGTCACAAATGCCAACAGGGAGGTGGTTACAAAAAAGAACTCTCGGTGATCAACGGAGAATATCCACGCAAGAAACACACATGTCGTGGATAGGAGTACGGCAAATGCCACCTCCCGGTAGGCCTTGGTTCGATCCATTGCGTATCCCGTGATGAGCGGAGTAGGCAATGAACACAGTGCGTATGAGATGGCTGCAATTGTGATGTCTTGATTAGAATAGTTTTTGTTGTTCATGAACTGAAGCAGGACCATGCTGATTGACCAGTTACCCATTGTTGAGCACACGTACACCGAGATAAACATAATAACGTGGAAGTAGTTGGTGCGCCTCCACTCGGTATAGATCAAATGGCCGCTGTCTGAGAGCTTGCCAGTATCGGTTTGTGGCCCTGGTGGTATTTTTGGTCGGTCTTCAAATAGCGCGAGGGTAAGGATTAGTGCCAGCACGGTCATCAACAAGAACGCGCCCGGAAAGTAGAAGAATCGATCGTGATACTCGCTCCCGTTTGTAATGGTAACGCGAATGACGGCCACCAATACAATGCTGACCACGCTTGAGCTTACAAACAGGCTGCCGTATGTGGCGGCTTTGTTGCCAACGCTAAACCAACGGGAGATGAACATGTTGCCGGCAATCCAGCACAGACAGCGACATGTGTCGCACAGCATACCCCCAAACGGGACAAACCAAAAGCTATATTGATAGAATAGCTGCATGGTGTAACCGGTAATGGACAGACACGCGGCCGTAATCATACAGCCTTTCAGGTCGATGCGTTGAAGCAGCACGTGCCAAATAGGGGCCGAGATCAGAAAGTCCACATAAGACCCGTAAAACACCACATTGAATACAATGTCTTCAAGACCGTAGTACTTTTGAGCAACATCCACCAGTGAACCAATGCACCCAAACGCACCAATCGAGGACGATATTAACAGGCAAAAAATGCCCAACATCAGCCACCGTTTGCGGTCAAGTCGGTACTGATCCAAGAGATTAGTTTCTGTAGTTGCCGTTGGCATAATGGAATAAATTTGACTACTGACACGACCGCCTATCGCACATACAATCAATCGCACAAACATGCGTGAGAAAAAGCGACTGTATTCCAGCACTGTGTCAGGCAAATCTGACGATGACGAGAGTGTGGAAAGAGACACCAGTGGCCTGAGTGCCGTTTTGGGTAAGTCCTACCTGAAAGAAAAAGCCAATGGATGCGGACCTCCTGTCAAGAAGAAGCGTCGTAAGGTCAATGATCTGATTGAGCGAGTAAACGCCCTCCTGTTGGTGGAACAAGATAAGGGCACCAAACCCAAACCCAAACCAAAACCCAAACCAAAACAGAGTACGGGTAAGAAAGAAAAAGAGCAAGAAAAGAGCGACGATGAGGCAATCGCGGATCGAGAGGATGCTGATGACGAAGATGATGATTTTTTGCCGCGTCCTTCCATTGGCTACCCGCCCATTTCCAAAGAAGAGGCTGCGTGGCGCAATCGCAACGTATCGGAGCCAGTCATCCACAACGTTGTGGGAAAGTTTACGCTTAAGGGGTTTAATCTTGATATCAATGTTTTGTCTTGGTTTATATGCGGCAACCGAGACCAAAACGGGTTCAGTGCACCAGTATGCTTACATTCCAAGGACCCGGTGTTCACCGCGCTCATCTTCCAAAACGGCTCTTGTATATTACCGGGGGCGCGCAGCGAGGCCGGTGTGGTGCTGGCTGCTTATAGCCTCGCCTCTTTTTTGGAAAACATATCGGGTCAGTACTTTCCGCCGGAAAACATTGTCATCACCAACATGATGTGCACTATCTACGTGGGGTACACCATCGACCACATTGCAATGAAGGACGCACACCCGCAGAGCATGCTGCGCGAGACACTGTTTAACCTCCTCAAATTTCCAATAGAGGGAAACGAGCGAGTGCTCATATCACCGGGCGGCGCGCTGGTCATCTCAGGCATTTCCACACGAGAGGGCGTGTACCGCATTCGCGACGTCATTCTGCCTTTGGTAGCACGGTTTTTGTGCAAAGACCAGAGCCGTAAAAGCTTGGAGGAGGAAAAGAAAAAGCGAAACGAGGACTTTCGAAACGTGCAGGCGTGGGAGCGCAAAGTCAAAAAGACAGCGCGAGTGAAAGCCGCGATAGTAAGCGGTAAGCGTAACAAATATGCCAAGATCTCGCACGCACAGCTGCAGGTCATGACAGGCATTGCGGAAGTGAGCATCGAAGAACGATGCTACCCGCCCAGACTACCCAACCACCCTCACTGTGAACACTACGTACACGTGCGGTACGAGGATCACTCGCATCTGGCGCCTGTGGGCAAGATGCCTCGACCCATGATACGTCAATTGTACATTCAAAACAAGCTACCTCCCGACCCACATTTACTCTCGTAGAGACTTTTTTGTTTGTTTGTGAGCGTGTGTTTCTTTGGTTGAACATCCTTTTTATCTTGCCCTCTCTCCCTTTCTTGTTTCCGTAGATGGATCTACCTGAAACCATCGCCCAGATTGCAGAGGCGAATGCGAGTGTATCACAAGGCGAACTAAACAGTAAAAAAGAAGAGCTTGCTTTACGCAAACGCTCGTGGCACGAGCGATTCGTGGATTTTCAGCAGGATCAAAAGATTCGGTTGGATACTCCGCTGCCCGAGCTGGCTCAGCATCTGCGAGAACAGGGCTATCGCCCGCTGTTTAGTCCGGATCAGCTCGATATGCTGTACATGACCGCGTGTCCTTCCTTGGACAAAGCCAACACAAAAGAGCTCATTTGCGGTGCGTTTCTCTCGGAATGGGAGCAGTACAAAGCCTCCATAAACACACCGCACTTGCGACGCGAGCTCGGCAAGATCGGCGCCTCGTTGGACAGTGCTCTTAAAGTTGTGAACATTCGCAACGTCAATTCAAACCTGGTGTTGAATCTGGCCCCCCTCGAATCGTACTCTCAACTAAACCTGGGTGTTCTGAACATGAATCCCAACGTCAAACCAGCGGTTCACGAGCACACGGCCAAAACGGAGGCCAAAGCCACCTCGGCCGCTCACGCCAAGCGCACAGCGGCAGACTACACCACGGAGATCCGACTCAAGCTTGAGCTTGGCGCACTGTACCAGTCGAGAGATGACCTCATGTGCCGGGCGCCGCTTGCTGACCCACTTCCTCAAAGCAGTCCGTTGACTGTACCCAACCTCCCCTCTACACTGACTGACCACTGTTGGAAGTTGCCCGATGTGGCGAATCAATTGTTGAATGGGATTGTATTGCAACATGCAAGTGCCGTGGCCAACCGCGCGGAACTCAGCGCACTTCAAACTACTCTTGAAAGAGAGTCCCGAATGGCTCAAAAGGCACGCGACACGGCCATGTTGTTTTTGATGCAAAAGCTAAAACACATTCACTCCAAATGGTCTGAATCACAGCGTCATTCCTTGCTGTTGGATAAGTACCAGGCTGACATTGCAGAATTGTCGCGCTTGGAACCCGCGTTTGAGATCAATCAAATCGATCAGAAACTGAGAGAATCCATGATTCTGCTCAGCCATTGGATGCAAGACCGGTTCATGATGGCGATGGAGTCCAAAAAGCCGATCTTTGTGGCCACCGATCACACCATTGATCCGTTGTTTTTTCGTAATGTGTTTGTGGCACAAATTCGACTGGTTCAGTGGAACTTTCTGACCCAGTGTTTTAATGAACTGGTGCAAGGCCGCAAACAGATCACCAAGTACAATCAAGAATACGTGTTCAACACTGTCAAGCAGTGGGTAGACGAGCGAGTGGCCTCTGAAATCGACGACACTAAAGTCAAATCTGATTCGCTGGATTCTGAATGGGACTCGCGCATTACGCAAGTATGTGTGCCGTGGAACAAGTTTTTTAAGCAAACTCTTCCGTTTCTGGTCGAGCAAAGCCGTGTTAATCATTCAAAAGCACTAAACACACTGCGACATGGCTCACGAGAGGTCAAGTTGCCAGCGGAGTACACACGTGAGCTGCGAGACTATGTGAAGTCCAAGCTTGCGGTGCTGGACAGCAAATCCAAGCAGGACACGCGATTACAGGGCGTGCACACAGAAAGTATTGATCATATGGTGACCGCGGTGCACTCTTGGAAAATACTTGAATCCTCCAGTATGTTTTATCAGTACTGGGCCGACATACAAGCAGCAGAGGCATTTATCAAACTAAAAGCAAAGCTACTCAAAGTCAAAAAGGCAGGCTAGTCATCGGCCGCCGTTGCGGTGGATGCGGTATTTCCCTGCTGCTGCACAATACTTTCTGCTGACGCCACATACTCCACCAGCGTTCCGTTCTGATTGTCGCGAAACACAAACTCCGGCCATTTTTTGTTTTCGGCCGCATGTAGTTCCAAATAAAGAGGCACCTTTGTAAGATCGCATGCTGTTACTTTGAATCGCTGAACCAGATCTTTGGGTTCTTCCTCGAGAGACATGGGTTGCTGTTGTGTGATTTCGGCCGCTGACTCGAGCTTCTCTTTGATTGATTTGAACCATTCAGTGTGAGTCTTGCGAGAGTACCAGAGGGACAGAGGCAGGTTTCCCTCGCAGTAACACAGCATGGCGACGGTGATGTTGCGCAGCCACGTCAGAGTTTTGGAAAACGACTCAATTTTGAGGAAGCGTTTTTCTTCAGTGGACTTTTGTTCAACTGCTTGTCTGGTGCATTCCAAAGAGAGCTCAAACAGGCTTACTGCATGTTTGAGTGGCTCGTAGTCGGACTTTTGCGATTCGCTTGTGACTTTGATGTCGGCCACCACGCTGGCTTTGAGCACTGCTTGAACGGAGCCGTTCAGCAATACGCACATGTTCTTCATGGACTTTGGGGAGCACATGGACACAATGATGGCTTGTGATGAGTTCATCTTGGACATCTCCACCAGCTCTCCCGTCCATCTCTCCATAAAATAGATGTTGGACAGGCACCCGCGCACGAGCACACTGAAGAGCATAGCATACTCCGCGAGGTGAGCGACGCTGGCGTCTTTGTCCACCTGCGTGCGCTTGTGATCAAAGTCTGGGTGGGAAATTTTGCCGTACTTTTCGTACAAGCAGCGGCCCAGTCGGAACAGGGATAAGAAGTAGCAGTCCAATCCAAGGTTGGACACCCAGTAAGCCAACTCGAAAGCCAGTGAGTTTCCCACCACACCTTCGCGTATCACCTCGAGTTTGGTGAAAAGCTGAATATGTTTGCCACCGTGTGCTTTGGCGTAATTTTGCATGGATTCCATCAGCCCCAGCAAAAGAAAGCAATACTCTCCCACCACATCAAACATTGGTGCATTGAGCAACTGCTTTTGCAGCGCCTCAAGGCGTACCAGTCTGTGAAGACTGAATCCATCAGAGGTATTCACGGGGATCAGCTTGGTGTAGGGAATGAGATATGAGTTCTTGGGCATGTTTCTTTTTTTTTCTGTTGTAAATGACCCCATGTTTAAACCATACACGACAAACACTTGCACACGCGTCAGAAAAAAAGCAAAAGACCGTATGATCACCAAAAAAGAGTATTACGCAGTGCATACCTGCGAGGAAAAGCCGCTGTTTATCAACGCAATTGCAAACGGAAACGTCTTGGTGCACACACCGGACGGCAAGCGATTGCTGCTTCCACTTCTACCGTCACAAGACAAGGCAGATGAGCGCACTATCTTCAAGCAGATCCAATCGCTTAGCCTTCAAAAAAAAGCAAACTGCCTGATGACGGTCGACCACGCTCAAAATCAGCTTATGGTGTCGTACACCCACCCGCAGACCATTCATGGTAAGCCGGTAACTCAAAGTTTTGCGAGCTCCTCGGCTTTTATGCCTGGCATGGTTCGCCTGTACGACATTCATGCGGACAAGTGTACGGGCAAATGTCCCTGGACAATGAGTGACGATCAGACTTTGCTGTTTTTAAACGGCAACGTGATTCACATTGCATCCACTTCTACACAGAACGACAAGTTTTCACTTAACGTGCTTGCAAAATCGGTGCTTCCCGCCACCGCTGGCTCAACCGTGCTGGATGTCATGTTTGTGCCGGGCAGTCATGATTTGGCCATACTCTACTCAAATGGACCTGCGCTCAACTTGTTGCGCCTCAAGTCTGAAAGTAAATGGGAGATGCGTCCAGACTCTCTGTGTACAAGCGCCTCTCTCAGCTCAGTGACAGATGTACACCTTTTGCACGTGGATCCAACTACCATGGTGACTCTGATTAGCCAAAACAATGAGCGGGTGTTTCAGCTCTCGCCAGGAGATAGCCAACCGTATTTGGTGGCACGGTTTGCAGGTCCTTCTGCTTCCTACTTGCACGGCATTCGAGACCATCCAGGTGATGAGGTGTCGGTGTACCGGCGAATGGAGTCAAAAGACAACAAAACCTGGGCCTTTGAACGAATTGGTCTTGAGGCCAGCTGCGCCGCGTACAAGCCACATCCAAGCAAAGGCGCAGTGTCTATGTCTGCTGTACCTGAGGTGGAATGGCTGGTCAAAACGCCCGGACACACTGGGCCTCATCACTACCAGCTGCGGTTTGCCATGACTCGCGACGTCCATGTCAACAGCACGTGGCACACATTTTACGACAACCTTGAGGGAAAGGCGCTGGAGATGCGCTGGCCAGCCGGTCAACAGGTGCCCTCCAACACAAAAGTCACCATCAGCCTGTACAAGTGGCGCAACAACCGTTATGAGCAAAAGTGCCAGTATCGGGTGGGCGATGTGCGGGTCTCTCTCTCTGCTTTAACTCAAAAAGACTGCACAACAACTTTTTTGTTTCGAGACTACACGGGTGACCCACAAGCCTCTCTGCGCTTTACCAACCATCAAAACACGGAGGCGGCCGCAAAGACGCTGAGTGCAGCAACTGCTCAAAACGACGAAGTGCTGGAGTTTCCTACGCACTTTGACCCCGAGCACGTGGATGGCGGGATCAAACCGCGTGGCTTCGTGGCCACAGTTTTGCGGCGTATGACGGTCAAATACTACGAGCAACAGCGCGTACCTGTGTGGATGATTTGCATGCTTCGCAGCGAACCTGCTTGTGGAGAGATGTATCTGGCACATGTTCTAAACCATGTCACCCGCTGGTTGCGTTACAAGGACGCGATGGAGTGGGCGCAGGACGAAAAAGGCCCTAACCGGTTTGAGGTGCTGAGTCAGGTTATGAGCTTCTACACTGCACAGGAGCCATACATGTTTGACAAGACGTTCAGTATCTCCAAACAGACCATGGTGTCGTCCGATCAGTTTTCTATTTCTCGCGACACGCCCGACGCCAAGACACGATCGGGAGACTGCGAGGACTTTACGGCGGATCAGATTTCCGTGTTCATGGCAATCAACGGCATGCAAGAGCAAGCGTTCCCGTCCGGATCGCCGTTGCGCAAACTGGTGGAACTCGCGCACAGCTATTGCGCCTTTACGGCAGACGCTTCTATTTATAACGGAGAGAAGGAGCTGCCTGAAACACCGCACACTGACGACCCCAAATGTGTGGACCTGCACATGTTCACCGTTCTCATACCGTGGAGCAAAGTGCGCAAGCTTTTGCAAAACGCACACGAGGCCAAGGAGCCCGTTATCTACGATAAAATCCCAAGTGTAGGGAACGGATACCCTGCCATGCTGCTCGAGTCAACGGAACCTTGTGTGTCTGACTGGAGCCTTCCCACTTATCCGATGCATCTGTTCACTCGAGATGTAACCAGGGCGGCGCATTCTCTTGGTCCGGCCTGCAAGGCTGTATGGGATCTTGTGCGCTATCAAACAACGCGCGATACCTACGTCCAGGATCAGTTCTACCGACTCTGCACATGCCTATATTCTCAACAGATGTTCGACATGACCGGATACCACAGTTTTCTGCCTTTGCTCCGTAGCAAACAAAACGACGAGCGAGGCTATGGTGTGTCGGTCAAGTGGATCCCGCGATTCGAAGAAAAAGACACGCGCATGGGATTAAAGCCCTTGCCCGCAGCCAGCGCAGATGAAGTCACGTTGCTAAAAAAGTTGCAAAACCGAATGCCCTGGGTGGCCCCCATTCAATTCAGCAGCGAGAACACCAAAGCCTCAGACAACGTGTACCCCGGCGGACCAAACTTTGACGTGATGAGACTCTTTGTGCGCGAGGAGGATTGGAAAGAAAGCCACGAACAAGTCATCAAAAACACGCTGAGCCAAATGAACGAGTTCAGTAAATCGCATCCTAACCACCTATGGGGCCTCAGTGGAACTCAGATATACCATCTGTGGGGATCCAGACAGTCGTTGGTGGTGGCCAACGGTGTACGCGTTGTGATGTATCAAGTGATGTTCAGCAAATTGGTCTAATTAGAACTTGAGTTTGTTTTTTCTTACTGAAGAAACAGAAAAAAAAAGTCTATAGATCGTTTTTTTCTGAAGGAATGATAAGCAGTTTTTCTTTGTTGTCGAAGAAGGGAAATGTAGGGGCGGGTCTGTAGGAAGAAATGAATGGACCGTGGTACAGATCCACCAGGGGGGACAGGGCCGCCATGGCACTCGCAGATTCTTTGGCGCTGATCTTGCTTTGCGCAGTTTTTGATGTATCCTTGAAGTGCTGAATCAGACGCCCAATTCCATCTCTAAAGCACCTGAGTAGCGCGCATGTTTGTATCAGACGGTTTGCGCACTCGCAGCACATGGATTTGTCTTTGAGGTCAATAAGCACGGAGTTATTGCTTGGGGGGTCGGCAAACAGTACTTCGCCTGACACTGGTGTGCAGAATTCGACTGCCTGCGAGTTTGAACCACATAGTGGACAGAGCTGGTTGCGTACGGGCGGCTCGTAGCTGATATGCCTTTGTTTGAATGTGTACATGCGTTTAGACATACCACTGTTGTCAAACAGACCGCTTTCAACTTTGCGCATCTCTGAAAGGAAAGGCGAGCCAAGCATGGTTCTCAGCAGATGCAACGCGTTCAACTGTTGGTGCTTATCAGACTTTGATTCAAACGCGTGCGCGAATGAGTTTTGTAAACTGTTGTTCAGTGCGCATGTAGACAAGCCCAAAAATAGGTCTCTTGTGACATTGGCTCGAAATTCATCTTTCACCACGGTGTCATAGTCTCGAAGATCCTGGTCGACCAGACCCGGGTCACGAGGAGCAAAGCTCTCTCTGCCAAATCCGCAAGCAAACAGCGTGTTGTCTTCAAGCGAGGTAATAACTTGCCAATCGGGTGGGTTGACTTTTTTGCCAATGTATTGGATGTTCACTTTGAGTTCCGAATCAGTCACTTCACACGGCTCGTTCGGGTTAGTCCCACGCGGTACAACCAACTCGGGGTTGTCCCGGTATGAATGCACAAGTAAGCCCGCTGCATAGATCGCAACGGGCCCTTCCTTCTTCTTTTCCTCAAAATGAGATAGTTTCATGTATATCGGCTTGCTTGAGGTTGCGGTCACAAGCACGTGGTCTCCGCATCGGTACCCCTTGCCCGATTGAAACAACGAGTACTTGGTCATCTCAAATCCGGATGATTCAGATGAGTCGCTGATGTCGTCCGAGGGATCAATTGCAAGACCCTCTGCGCTTTTTTGCTCAATCAGTGCTTCCATGGAAATTGAATAATTCAGACGTGCCTCGCGAGGGGCTGTCCGTCTACTCAAAATGGCTGACAATTGCGAGTAGGCTCTCTCAACCACAAACTCCACATGCACTGTTGTTTTAACTCGTGTTTGTACGTCAGCAAACACGACAAGAACAAGAACGGCAAATTTGATGTCAGTCGCACAGTCGCTACAGATGAGCATGGTCAATGATTTTGACGTGTGTGTAACCGGGGCAATTGAAGACGGTCGCTTGCAACACTCACACTTTGAAGACGATTTTGAGTTGAGGCTGACTCTTGTGAGAGGCATCAGCACGGGTGAGTCTTTGCCATAGTACATTGCTCTGACAAGCTCAAAGATGCGGGACTCAATACGATGTACAAATCGGCGTTTAAAAAACAGATCCACGCCTTCAATCCACCCCTTTTTTGTTGAAGCGTAAGCTGCCTGTTCGACTGCTGCCCTCAAATAGTTTGGAAGCACATTGGACGTGGTTGGCTCGGGGCCATACATCAATTCGTACACATCCACCCGTTTGTGTTTGAGGTTGCGAACCATTCTAAAATCCCGAACGGGTCCTTGCACAAACCTGCAAATCGTGTGTGCTGGTAACGTTACGGATCTGTGCGAGTGAATGAGGGGCATACGTTCTTCTCCAGCCGCGCAGTGGAAGCGTACAAAATTATCTGTGCTTTGTCCTGACGCCGAGTTCTTCAAGTCAAGCGCGGTCCACATGACTCGGCCTTGAAAAAACTGTTTGTGAGTTTTGGACAACCCGAACCGCTCAACAAGAGCCACCCCTTTGACCTTTTCGTCTTGCATGTAGCTGACGTAGTCGCCCACTCGGTACATGTGGTCACCAATCAGAATGGCTGATTCGTTGAGGTACTTGATTTGTGTTTTGCTATCGAGTGCTAGAGTGGACATGTTCAAGTTTAGTTCGGTGGCGGATACTGCTTTCAAAGGTGGCGTTTCTCCAAGAGCCGAGTAAGCAAACTCCTGTGATGTTGCTGCCAAGGCATCCACAGCACCTGCGCCGGAGCCTGAGCCGGATGTTTCTACCGCTGGGTTCGGGTTTGGTAGTTCAATCGCATCTTCTTGCTCTTGTGTGGCTTGGTTCATGTAGTCAACGTCGCTTTTCGCATCTTCTTTTTCTTCCACCTCCACATCGGTGTCTTGCTCTTTGTTGGTATTCTCCACCGATGTTTTTTTGGTTTCCCACAAAAACTCATCCAAATACGGGTCTTTGTCACTGGAGCGGAAGACCTGGTGCGCAAGGTCATAACAAATAACAGCAACGTGCCTTGCTTCACTAGGCGCGCTTGTGTGGCTGACTATGGAATATAGTCCTCTTGCACTTGCAACGCCAAAGCTGGATTTGGGCTTGGCGGAATCAACCGACAAAAACCAGCTATTTGTTTTGTAAACCTTGAGCGGCGCGATCACAGCCCGGATGTCATTTGACAGCAGTTCAAACGATACGATGAGCCAATATGCTGCGTCATACAAAACACAGTCACCGGAGCGCATTGTAGCATCCCAGCACACCACGTTTTGGGTGTCAATGTAATGTAACCCAAAGGTCAGGAACCGACTTCCTGGTATTTGAAACAAAGCCGGCAGTGTGTTGGCGTAGGTGTTGAAGTCGACTACGGTCGTGCGGTTGTTGATGCGCATAAAGTCGTACAACGTCAAATAATGCAACACGCGAACCGTACAGTCTTCCTCCAACGCTGACACAAACTCGCTGTACTCTTCCATTTCTTTTTGACCATGGTCCACGTCCGGCTGAGCATCCGCCGCCTTTTTTCTACAGGCGAGTATCTCTGTAGCCACCTGTTCAACCAAATTTGCCTTGTATCGACACCCTTTGCAAAACCAAACGTTTACAGCTGGGTTTATCTGCTTGATTGGTCTTGGTTGAACGCAAAAGCTACAGAGCTTCTTTTTTTGACTGACTCGAGATGTGACACCGGGGAGCTGTGAAAGAAAAACTTTTGTACCATTGTCGCGATCCTCGTGATCAAGGAACACCGTCCTGAACAGCTGGTCAATGTTTTCTTTGAGCTCCGCTTGATTGAGGGACGTGAGCAAAGTGTTCATGTTGGTAAGCTTTTTGGCTTTGTTTGCATATTTAAGCCACTCCCCGCTCAGCATCTCGGCATGATATCCGGTGTACAGGTCTTCAATCATCGCAGCGCGCATTTCACACCCATCCTTAAGCGCATGTCCACCAAACTCGGCGATCGGTACAAATGTGCGTGAGCGCACAATTAAGCGATCAAAAAACCGTTTGGTTGAGTGAGTAAACCGAGCCTTTCTGCCAGCGGCCTTGTGTTCATCTGAAAACTGTGGATTTGCGGCGTCAAATATATGGTGGGCCTCGGCCCATATGGATTTGCCAAAGTCTTGCAAAAACCGAACAATGCGCACGACACGCGCGCCAACCTTGACGTGATCCCCTCGTCTGTACAAGGTACCTTTGACCAACACAGCGCGCTGACTAAAGCAAACCACACCTTCCAGGTTTGGAATAGGGGTGTGATTAGAAGCAGATGAGGGTCCAGCAGCAGCAGCAGCAGAATCGGTGCTGGTGGCTGCCGGACTCGATCCAAAGATATTAATATTCTGAGATCCCGATCCTGATGCAGCCGATGCCTCGGGTTTGCTCTGTGCCTTGACATCTGTTGCAATTGTTTGCTGCTGCTTTTGATCCAAATTGTTCAGAAGCTCTTCTGGATCTGCTGTAGACGCTGTAGACGCACTGGATGGTTCGTTTGCAACCTGGCTTGATTGACCCAGCTTTGCACGCTTGTTGTTATTGCCGCTGTTTTGAGACGCAGAAGCATTGCTGCTACTTTGGTTTGTGTCTCTTTGATCTTGTGAGTCGCTTGCAGGTTTTCCAATCTCAACAGGGCTTTTCATTGCCGTTCGCGCATCTTCTTCCTCTCGCGCGGCTTTAAACGACATGGAATCAGGTAGGTCTCTCCAGTCAAAGTATTCTTTGATTTTGATCGGATTGTTTGAGTTGACGGGTGTGACTACCATCTCAGAGGCAACGATAGGTCGGTCCCTTTGATACTTTTCCAACCTTCCAATGATTTTAAAGTTTTCAACGGCGGGTTTGATTTCTGTGATATGCGCGACCACCTCCCAATTGGTGTAAACCAGGGCCAGATCGGGATTTAATTTTCCGTACAACGACTTTTTGTCAGAGTCGTCTGTGAACTCGGGTTCTACACTGCTGAGTCGGATGAGAGAACACCCGGTGACTGTGTTTTCGTTGACCGCAGTTACACAAATCAGCTCTCCGGGTTCAGGATTGCACTTGACATACCACAGTGACCCAACTGTTGGCACAACACGGTCCCGCTTGCGCTTTGTAGACATTTGACAATCTGCGCGCGCTTGTGGGATATACCGAGTAGGCTGCTCGGGATCTTTAGCGTGTAATTTAATTCAAAAAAAACAGGATACATAACAACGTATATATCTTTTACATTTGAATTAATCTCGCACGCATCAAACATGCGTTCTTCCCGCAAAAAAAAGATGGATTGTGGCGCGCCAAAGCGTCGCAGCTCGCGCGAGCTGTACAGTAACGAAACTTCAAAAGCAAGAAGACTCGCGTCTCAATTGCAAAATGCAGTTGACCTTGAGTCCGACTCCGATGAAGACGTGGATAACGAACCTGATGTGCTGGAGTCCGTTCCCGCCTCCGCAGCAGCAGCGGCGCCGTCAGCGAGCGCCGCCGCGGCTGCTGCCTCTGCATCCGGAGCGGCTCTTTACCCACAGCCAGCAGCCGCAGCGGCAGCCGCAGAACAGCCCGCTCAAGAAAAGCAACAGGAAGCAGCAGCGGCATCGCCCTTTCAAGCAGCAGTTTCCGCTGCTCAAGCAAGCGGTGCGGCGGCCTCCGTGGACCCGCTCGACGTAAAACTTGAACGCGAGGATCAAAAGATGTACCGTCGAATTATGGGAGGAAATGGAAACGAAGTTGACAATCATGCTCTCATCAAGGGATTGACTGACTATGAGGCAATCCACCGCAATCACGGCGCGGATCAAGCGTCGTCGTTCTGGGAGGGGGCTCAGTCGGCTCACGATGCCGACAGCCGATCGTTTCTTGACGGTGTTCGCATGGCTTCTGTTCACTATCAAAAAAGCCTTCAGTGTGGCCACGCATTTGCAACCGGTGCTCAAGAGTTTTACAGTCTCGTGATGCAACACGGGTTGGAAGCCGGCGAAGCGTTTTTGCGCGGCATGCAGCACGCCAGAGAAGCCGCGCGAATCTAAAACCCCGAGAGACTAAGAAAGCTATGCTGCTGCTTAATGTAAGAAGCAACAAAAGAGTCCCACGATATAGTTTTGTTGCTTGGATGTATTTGTTCGAGCATTGTGAGGAGCGTGATGATTGGGTGAAGGGAAGAGATACACGTTCGGTCCTCGAGCGGAGACATCACAAGGGCGCCTTCTTTTGATTCGAGATACTCGAAGCACTCGTATATACAGTCAGGGGCCCACATGGATGCGCGTTTTTTGACTTGCTGATAGAACAGGTTTACGTTGACACTCACCACATCCAGCTTTGGGGTCTGCTGCTGCTGTTTGAGCGGTAAGTCGGAGTCAAGAGATGTTTTGAGGCGTTTGCTCGTGATAAGTGCTCGCACCAGATCAGCTGCCTTAGACTCGTTGCCGGCTTTGTGCTTGGCTGCAAACTCCATGGCGAGTTTGAGATGTTTTTCAGCCCGGGTAAAAGATTCGTCGAGAGGCTCATAGAACGCAAATCGGGATTTGGAAGCAAAAGCTGTGTGGATGAGGTTGAACCAGGCCGTGGGACAACGTTCAAAACTTTGCAGGATCCATCGCTCTCGTAGATCCTGAGCAAACAGCAGTGGCGGAACTTTGGGTGGAGTGCCGCGTTTGTTGTAAGCGCTTGCGTCGTTGAGATGCAATGGAATGTAGCGGTAAATGTATCTTGCCATAAACCGTGGAACAAGACTTGGGTTTGCAAAGTTGGGTACCAGACGCAGCAACTTGATTAGCAACAGGGTGCTAATTGCATTGATGAGAGGAGTGATTCGTTGGCGCCAGCGGTACTTGCCGGTGTTGTGCAACATGTGCAAGTAGTGCGCGGCGATTCTGGCCTCAAACAAATGAGCTTTTTGTTTGTATGCAAGCGATTTGCGCTGAGCGTCCATGCAGTGCGCAATGTAATTGAGGTCAAATGCAAACGAGTCGCAATACCCAAAAAAAGAGTAGGCAGGAAGGTAGTCAAGAGCTGCTCCCATCACCGGTAAAGTTGCGGGCGATTCAACATGCTCCTCTTTTGAGTCCAGCAAATGCAACTCGCGAGCTCGAACAACGCTAGCCTCAATAAGACGCGCGCACTCTTTGCCAAGATTGGCTTTTGCAGGAATTGAGGGCGCGCTGGACGCCTCCTCCTGCCACAACACGTATGACGCGCACATTTGCTTCACGCGAGAGTCTAGGGTCAGCGCATCGCCGGCGCCTTTCTGCATTACATATTTTGACCCGCATGCCTGATGTGCCGCATTTTCGTACATTAGGGACTGCGCGTTGAGACGGCGCGCAAGAGCCACTTCAAGTGCTGCCTCGTCAAGCGATGCACTGGCGGCGCAAATTTCGTTTTGCCGTGTCTTGATAAAATCGAGCAATGGCAATCCCTGTTTGCCGAGTAGCACGTCACAAATCTGGTTTACAAAGTTATCCATTGCCAGAGTCACTGTGCTGAACTCGTTCTTTATCGCAGCAGCGGCGGCGGCGGCAGACTGCGGTTGCCCATCGTACAAGTGTCTTGCAAGTACGTTGCAGGCCTGGTTGCAGCTCAGCTGCAACAGCAAGAAGCCCGACTCTGCTGTTTTCTCCGACATTGGAGATGGAAGTCTGATGCAGCAAGATGGCGCCAAGAGCCATATAAATACAAGTACCATTTTGTTAAAAAATCAGCGCCTTTCTGTTTTTGATTTGAGTAAATACCATGAGTGCCAGAGAGCATTCAAGTTGATTCTGTTTTATTTTCGAGGAAAGGGAGTATACACTAATGTCTCGTTACCCTTGTTTTCTTTCTTAGATCAATCATGTCCATGCTGCGAACCAAGTACGCGGTTGCGCGTCCTAAGCGCGCGCGTGTGTGCACTACGCGCGTTCGACACAAGGTCACCACACAGCGCAACATTTCATTGCGCGCTCTGTTTTTGCGCGCACTTCGTCAAGCAAACCGTGATGACCGACAGCGATCTTCCGGCAAAGAAAAGGAGGAAGAGGATGTGTCGGAATCCAAGGAACGTTTCCCCATTTTGCGGTTGCCGCAATACGCAGCCATCAACACTCGCAAGCCCGACTTTCTGGATGCCGAAAACCGCAAGTACTATGCTGTGAACAAAGACAGTTTCCCCTCTCTCTACCAAAAAATGGTGGACGTCGGTATGCTCGGCGAGGGCGGTGGAGAAGGCCGTCTTGGTCTCTTGGTGTTACTTCCGGTGGACATCACCCGTAAGGAGCAGCACCAGGAGTTCCCCAGAATGGAGAACGACACCCTCAGCCTCATTCGGTTGACCAATCCGGCCCGATTCAATTTCAACGTGCTTTCGGCGCACCTAGGCAAGAACACTGCGCGCGGCTTGCTGACTGTGGAGTCGGCTGTATCGGCCACTCAATCGGCCGCATCGTAGGATAACAGTAGTTGCGTCAAAAAAACACTGTATTTTTAAAAAATGCACCTTCGACTAAAAACAGGCAATCTTTTTCTGCAAGTGTAGAAAAAATTCATTATTTCAACGGGACGATATGCAGACTGCCGTGGTAGCGGTCGATGGCGGGGTGTTACGGCGCCCGGCGCCATATGTACGTCCCAACCTAAATTTTGATGTGTCCGCGCCGTCACATCTTCCAAAGGGACACCGCTCCTACTTTTCGTCCTCCTCTGGACTTGAGGATGCGCGTCTGGTGGCGTCAGGATCAAAAGCGTTACACCAAAGTGTAACTTCAATCGAACTCATTCCGCTCGGTGGCACTCTTGCTTTTGATAAAAAGTCAATTGAACGTCCACTGGAGGATTGGTGCGCGCGGCGGTTTGATACGACCCGCGAGCTTATGGCAGAACTGTGCATTCAGCATGTCAAACGGTACAAGCGCGTTCCGCCGCTAACTACTGCTGAATACCAAGCGCGCATCCTGGAGGGTGAAGAATGCACGCTCATGCCTGATTTTACGGGGATCTTTGGCATCCTGCGCAACCCCATCTCGCCGTTGCTCAAGAAAGGCGCAAGCGTGGTTGTGGACGACAGCAAAGCGCCGTGGCTTGATGACATGCCTCGAAACGCACAGTTGTCAGAAGAAGTCAGATTCACACACGCATTCTTTGTGCTGCTGCACTTTTGGATGCTGATCAACGGACGCATGATGGAACTCACAGACTGGGACCCCATGCAGCCTCGCTACCTGACAGTGGTGGACGCAGAAGACTTTAGTCAGCACTCAGAACCACCTTTACAACCAACTTCGGGTGATGACAAAGCACCGTTGGCGCCCAGTGCAAGTACACACTCACTCGGCATGTTTATGCGCAGGGCTATGGCCCGCTTGTTGCCAGGGTTGGACATCTCCACCCGTCTGAAAAACATACACCGCAACCTCATGAAATTCTTTTCAGGCCGGCGCTTTGTGGTGATGCGCCACGAGCTTGAGACCAGAGAGGTTTACAAGAGCGCCATCCAAGCCAGCATTAAGACACTGGCCTCTGTTGACCGAAGCAAAATTGCCGCGTTTGTCAAGAGTTCGTCTGCCGCGTTCAGCAAAAGCCACGTTCCCAAATCAGGGCACGAAGACAAAGTGTGCTTTACCTACACGCAGTGCATACCGTCAGTGTCACTCTACTATCGTTCAGTCAAAATCGAAGGCAATATGTTTTATAACCTGCCATTCTTCTTTTGCCATACTCATTTCTGCCCGACGCGCGCACCCGTCTGGATGCACACTGAAACAGTGGAGACGCCGTCGCGGATCTACTGGTGGACAGTGTGCCGTTATGTTGGATCGGAGGAGTACGAAAAGCTGCTAAAGTGTGTGCCAGAGATGAGTGTAGAAGGAGACAAGCACACGAAAGAACCGCTGGAACTCACCGTGAAGGGTCTAAAAGCCCGCTACCTGTGTTTTCGACGCGGCGGAGACGGCGAACTATACCTCGCCTACCCATCGCTGATCCACGGACAGCAAGACACCTTTCTGGGAACCAAATCGCAAGCGGTGGTGCAACAGCAACAGCAGCAGCAGCATCTAACATCGGCAACGGCGCGAGGCGAGGACGGAAAACCAGCACGCAAGCGCAAACGCGACCCCGCTTCCGACAAACCAAAAACCCCAGGCAAACGCGGTCGCAAGAAAACATCAACAGAGATTGTGCAAGAGTTGGATGAACTCGAAGAGGACACACGAGTTAATGCGCCGCTGAATGCCACCGGTGAGCTCAAGTCCGGGCCCGGCCAGGATTTTCTCGTCAAGTCCGTGCATCCCAGCTCATTTGGTCCGCAAATGATAAGCGGTAAGGTACTGTGGCGGTTCATGCAGTTTGCCAAACACCGCGATTACATGCGAGTCAACCTGCGAGCAATCAACAGCGCAACGGCTGAGATGCGAAAGTCAAATATGGATTACATTGCTATGTACCTGGGTTTGCATGCTCAGTTCGGTCTGGAGTCGGCCGCTCTCATTGGTTTGCTGCTTGCACTTCGCGCAGATAAGAGCGCGTGTGTCCAACTGAGTTACAAGACTCTTTTACCAGAGAGCCTT
>JACCDR011601118.1_pt1 | contig 62488 bp, 56 predicted proteins | sample 7446431 | NCBI WGS metagenome assembly JACCDR01 (sample SAMN15323443, study PRJNA562643) | freshwater metagenome | isolation source: river surface water | place: USA:Blue River Watershed | collected 2017-08-17 | reverse complement strand
AATTTATTATAGACAGTAAGGCTTCTTGTGCTATCATTCAAAAATCAGATTAATCTTATAATATGGCCACTTTAAAGGGTAAAAAGGTGCTTGTGACCGGAGCGGACGGCTTTATCGGATCAAATATTGTCGAGCATCTTCTCGAGCAAGGTGCGAATGTGCGTGCCTTTGTTTATTACAACTCTTTCAACTCGTGGGGCTGGCTCGATACTTTTTCAAAGGAACAACTTTCAAAGCTCGAAGTGGTACCAGGAGATATACGCGACCCGTGGGCCGTTGAAGAAGCAGTCAAAGGTTGTGATGTTGTATTTCATCTCGCTGCTCTTATTTCAATTCCTTATTCATACGCATCAGTCGAGTCGTTTGTCGATACAAATGTAAAAGGGACGCTCAATATTCTTCAAGCTTCTCGAAAGCATAAGCCATCACGCGTTCTTATAACCTCAACCTCTGAAGTATATGGAACCGCTCGCTATGTACCGATGGACGAGAAGCATCCTCTCCAGGCTCAGTCGCCATATAGTGCATCAAAAGCTGCAGCGGACCGCCTCGGAGAGTCTTTCTATAAATCATTCGGCGTTCCGGTCGTCACAGTGAGGCCTTTCAATGCATTCGGCCCTCGCCAGTCTACTCGGGCAGTGCTTCCAACTATTATCACTCAGGTGCTTTCAGGCGCTGATACGATAAAACTCGGTCGCATCGACACTATTCGCGATTGGAATTATGTCAAAGATCTCGCTTCTGCATATGTGGCTATCGCTTGTGCTAAAGGAGTAGAAGGTGAGGAAATAAATGTTTCGAGTGGCGAAGGCATCACCATCGAAGAGGCTGCAAAGATGGTTATGAAGATCACCGGCAAGAAGGTAAAGATCAAATCGGAGGCCGCTAGGCTTCGTCCAGATTCATCGGAGGTAGAGAGGCTCATCGGTTCGTGCGAGAAGCTAAAAAAGCTCACCGGTTGGAAGCCGAAGTACACCTTCGAGGAGGGGCTCAAAGAGGCAGTCGCATGGTATTCGAAACCTGAGAATCTCGCGAGGTATAAAGTAGGAGCTTATAATATTTAAATGAGAGCAGTAATTCTAGCGGGAGGTCTCGGCACGAGGCTTCTACCTCATACAGAAAAGATTCCAAAGCCACTCGTCTCGATCGCGGAGAACGAGACGGTGTTGGGTATTCTTATAAGGCAGCTGACGAAGCAGGGATTTACGCATCTGACGCTCGCGGTCAACCATCTTGCCGAGATGGTCATGGACTATGCTGGGGACGGATCGAAATGGGGAATCAAGATCGATTATTCTCGCGAGCCGAAGCCTCTTCACACGATCGGTCCTATAACCCTCATAAAGGATCTTCCTGATAACTTCCTCGTCATAAACGGCGACACGCTCTGTGATATCGACTATGGCGAGCTTTTGAAATTGCATATCGAAAAGAAAAACCCTATTACGGCCGTGATCCAGAACAGGGAAATGAAGATAGAGTTCGGAGTGGCTGTATTCGATGATGAGAATAGGCTCGTGGCGTTCAAGGAGAAGCCGGTCCACCCGTACCATGTGACTATCGGCGTTAATTGCCTTTCCAAGAGCGTCATCGACAAACTTCCGAAAGGTGAGAGGTATGGCTTCGACGCTTTGATGTGGGATAGCCTCAAGGACAACACTTTGGTCTACGTCCACGAGCATAACGGCTTCTGGCTCGACATAGGAAGGCCTGCGGACTATCAGTTCGCGATCGAGAATTACGCGAAGATCAAGAAAGATCTCAAGATATAACATAAAACCGCCGATGAGGCAGTTTTATTTTATTCCTTTGGCGAGATAGTGATGAGGTCGAAGCTCTTTTCCAAAATGAATCACTTCGATGTCTTTGAAATCGCGGATCATGTGCTTCAAGCCTTGGCGGGTAAATCTCCAGTAGTCGCCGTAATCTTCACCGTGAAGCTCGTGGATGAAAGGGGTGCTCGCGATGAGGATGCTTCCGGGTTTTAGAACGCGTCGGATCTCGGAGAGCGCTTTTGGAGGATTGGAGACATGCTCGAGGGTCTCGAAGCAGAATACACAGTCGAACTCTGCGTCTTTAAATGGGAGGGCGAGGATGTCGCCGGTCACATCGACATCACCTGATTTGTCGAATGTGGTCACATCTTTAAACGTAGTTTTAGCCCAGCTCGTAGGTCCAGAGCCGAGATCGAGAATCTTTCCTTTGATCGAAGGGCCGTAGTTTTTGCTTACGAGTGCGTAGAGGTCGTTGCGATAGGAGTATTCTCCTTCGTCCGTTTTGGCGAGCTTGTAACCTGTTCGGCCGATAAGGTTGTTTAGGAGCAGTTTAAATCTATTCATGTGAGTTTTTATGAGTGTCGAACCATAATGCGAGCGTTATGAGTATCCAGAGCCTGTGAGCCTGCTTTTTATCGCCCGCATTGAATCTTTCTTTGACCGCTAGTGCCTCGTTCCTATTAATAAATTCGTACATAGGGTTCATGTTATTGAGTAGCCGGTCGGCCATCGCTTTCATCTTCGGGTCTGCAAGCCATGTCTCTACGGGCGCGCCGAATCCTTGTTTGCGGCGGTAGACGAAGCTCTCCGGGAAAGTCTCGGTGAGTATATCCTTGAGCACGACTTTCGATTTCGTCTTCGTTACTTTGAATTCGACCGGTAGGTTGTATACGTACTCGGCGAGCTTCGTATCGAGGAAAGGAGATCGAGCTTCGAGCGAGTGCATCATGCTCGTTCGGTCGATCTTGGTGAGGAGCTGGCCGGGGAGGTATATCTTGAGGTCAAAGGCGTTTATCTTGTGGATCGGGTTTTTGAGTTTCGAGACAGCTTCTTTTTCGAATTGCGTATCGACCGGTGTCGCGTCTTTAAGGAGCTTTTTTCTTTCTTCGGCGTCGAATATCGTTATGGCTTTCTGCTGCGTCTTCCACGGGTTGTCTAACCATCGCGAAAGCTTCCATCGAGGGATGTGCCAATGCTTCTGGTACGAGCCGTATCCCATGAAGAGCTCGTCGGCGCCGTCTCCTGTGAGGGCGACTTTAACTTTAGATGCTGCGAGCTTCGAGATGAGGTGTTGAGGAAAGGCCGAGTTGTCGCCGATTGGCTCGTCAGCATATGAAATGATTTCCTCGAGCTCATGAGCGAGGTCTGCGGTAACGGAAAGAGGGTAGTGATCGGTTCCGATCTTTTGTGCAGCTTCGAGGGCGAACGGAAGCTCGCTTTTGCCGTCTTCGTAACCTACTGAAAACGTCTTGATCGGTTTTGTAGAGTGTTTCTGCGCATAGAGCGTGACCAATGTCGAATCCACTCCTCCTGAAAGCAGTGCGCCAACTTCGACGTCCGCGATCATCCTCTTTCGCACTGCTTCGTCGAAGAGCTTCTTTATAGTCTCTTTTGCTTCTTCATATGTGACGTCGAGCTCTTTCTTTTCAAGATCCCAATAGCGCCAGGTCGATACTTTGCCGTCTTTTACTACACCGGCATGAGCGGGAAGTATCGTTTGTACGTTCGAATAGATCGTCTTGTATGGCGGGATGTACATGAGGCGCAGGTAGTCGTTTAGAGCTCCTGGATCGATCTTGCCTTTGATGAGCCCTGTCGCAAAGATGGATTTCATCTCGGATGCAGCGATGAATGTGCCGTCGACATCGGCGAAATAGAAAGGCTTCTTGCCAAAGCGGTCGCGAGCGATAAAGAGCTCTTTGGTTCGTTCGTCATAGATTGCGAAGGCGAACATGCCGTCGATGTATTTGACGCATTCTTTTCCATATTCAGCATAGGCTTTTAATATGGTTTCGGTGTCTGAATTGGTGGTGAACCTATGACCTTTCTTTTCGAGGTCATTGCGAAGCTCTTGGTATCCGTAGATCTCACCGTTAAATACGATAGAGATAGGGAGCGTGTTATCCGGCATTGGCTGATGTCCGCGGACGAGGTCGACGATAGAAAGACGCGTCTGACCGATCACGGTCTCGCCGTGTCGATTAAAGCCTTGATCGTCAGGTCCGCGACGCGAAAGGCACGAGAGCATCTTCGCGATAGTCTCATCCTTAAGAGAGGGCGTTTTCTTTCCTTGTATCGCGATTATGCCACACATGTATGTATTCTACTTTATCGAGAGGCCTCTGAAAAATACGGGACGGTCGAGAGGCTTGATGTTCTTTAGATCGCTATAGAGGACGAACCATTCATGGAAGGATAGCGCGCCCTGGAGAAGCTCTGGTGTTTCTGAATAATTTCGTCTGCGGTCGACGAGCCATCGGTCGTATTTAAACCAATAGAGGTCGAGGGTTGTGTGATCGATGACTATCGTCTGTTCGGCATAGGCTTTCCACGAATCCGCGATCGTCCATTTGAGCTCGCGTCCGGTTTTCTCGAGGAACCAGGTAGCGAGATGGACCTCCGGGTTGAAGAATTCTTTCTTCACATCTTTGCTTACATAGTCGATGTTCCAGTATGCTGACATGTCGTCTATATGACCGAACATGAAAAGATCTGAAAAGTAATACGGCGCGTATTTGCAGACGCCGAATGATGAAAGGACAATCCTTTGCTTTTGTTTGAAGCCTGGGGCGACGGGGAACTTTTCGACGAGACTCATAAGGTAGGGCATGAGGTTTGTGCCATACATCCTTTGGTCGGTGCGAGATTTAATTATGTGTGTCGCGCCGAGGTTTTTCGCTTCTTCTATGCCGCCTTTAGTCGAGGCGAGCTGAAAGTTTACGTTCGATGGTCCATTGAATGGAGGTTTTTTATTGCGCACCACGGTTGCTCCAGCTTTCTCAAGCGCGTCTATGTCGCTCATATTCTCGTCTTCCCATGTTGAGACGATTATGTGTGTATGTGGAAAGCTTTTCTTGTACATCTTTACCGTCTCGAGGGTGAAATCGTCGGCTTTGGCGATCGGTCCCTGGAGAATGATGGCGGTCTTTGGGTATGTCGAAAGCTCGAACGGCATTGTTTTGAAATCTTCCGCGCGCTTTGGTCTCGAATGATATGTGAAGAATCGATCGAAGCGATTCTCGAGGTAGGAGAGGGCGTGTTTGAATAGATGGCTCTTCGCTGCTGCTTTATAGACGCTGAGTTTGCTCGACTTGTTTACGAGGGTTGTTTGCTGTGAGAATCGCGAGAGCTTCTCTTGTGATTTTAAATATTCTTGTACGTTGGGCTCTAGATCGATAAAGATGATCGACGAAAAGCTCACATAGCTTTTTCTGATCGAGTCGAGGACCGAATCGATGGAGCGTCTGTCTTGGGAATTATCGGCTAGCCTGATTGACATGGTCCCGCGTGCAACATTCGCTTCTTGGAGAAATTTATAGAGGGCAAGTACTTCCTTTAATGGGAGTCGGTCTTTGGTCGACTCGTCGCCCGATATTATGATCTCGCCGCCCTTAAAGGCATGTACTTCGATGGTAATGTCGCCTCCTTCGCGCAGGGCCTTTTCTATCGCTTCGTATGAATCTAGGGCTCGAGCTCGCGTTTCGATCTTTTCCATTATGAAAGTGTTACTTTGCCATCTGCAAGCTTTTTATTGAAAGCTGCAAGGTCTTCAGGCGATCCCATGCCATGCATCTTGTCTGCCGATATTTCGTCGATGAAGACATTTTTCCCGTCGAGGAGAAGCTCGTTATAGACAGGGCATACATAGAATTCATTATTGTGGCGAATGTTCTTGTGAATCATAGCCTCGGCGCCTTTGACGAAATCCGAACCTCGTTTGAAATAATATATGCCTACGGTTGCGTTATCGGAGATCACTTTCTTTTCGGCGGTTTCGAGCACTTTGCCTGTTTTATCAGCTCTTGCGTAGCTCCATTTTGGATGAGTAGCTTTGAAGGTCATAAGTAGACCATCTGCGTTTTTCTGATGAGCAGTGAATACAAATGAGTCGAGATCTTTTTCGATAAACTGATCGGAATTGGCGATGATCATCTCATCGTTATTGTTTATGAAACGCATTGCTGAGAGGACGGTACATGCCGCACCCTCAGTTTTTCCGTTTATTAGGACCGTCTCGAATTTATCGTTTGTAACACGCTTGAGAATATTATAGAGATCGTACTTATCATGATGCTCTCTTTGGCATATAAAGATGAATCGATGATCACACTTTGGCCGTAAATTATTCACAACCACTTCAATCATGGTCCTTCCCGCTATGTCGATGATTGGTTTGGGGAAAGCATACCCTGCTTCTTTAAAGGAGTTTCCGTGACCTGCCATTGGAACGACTATGTTTAACATTGCTTTAGTATAAAGGTTTTTCGCCGTTGTGGTTTTCGAGGAAGTGCTCGAGGTCGCTCGGGGTGCCGAGACCCCATACTTCAGGTACTACTGCAGCCTGAAGCTTGTGTCCGCGATCAAGGAGGATTTGATAGAGGGGTGCGATATAGAATTCGCCTTTGCCTGGGTCGCCGAAGGTTTGGTTCTTGTCGATTACTTCTTTTGCGAGATCGAGGAAGTGTTTTCCTTTAGAGAAGTAGTAAGCGCCTATGTTTGCGTATGCGCCGGCTTCCATAAGTGCACGATCTTTTTCGGCGACACGGACGATATGGTTTGAGTCAGGATGGGTAAGGGAATAGCTCCACTTCGGAATACCCTCGTTACGTGCACGGAAAACAGGGATGATGCCCGCGGTGTCGGTGTCCTTCTGTTGAATAAGGTTCCAAAGATCTTCGCCATCGAAGTAATGATCGGAGTCAGTGATAATGAGGTCATCCTCTGGATCGATGAAGTCCTTTGCCTTATAGACGGTTTCGGCAGCACCACGAGTGACTTCGTCGAGGATGATAACGTTAATGCCCTCCGGATAAATCTCACGGAGACCCTTCTCTAGTCCATGGGCCTCGTTATGCTCCTTAAGCACGATGAATGTGACATCTGAAGGAGAGGTCTCGTTATGATCGCTTTCACGATGTTTGAAGAAGGGAAGCGACCCGGTAGCCCAGCGGACCATAGGTTTGCCTTTCACAGTTATGAAAGGTTTCGGCTTCTTGTATTCTGGGTTCTGGTCGGAGACTTTGGCGAAGCGTGTCCCGAGACCAGCCATAGGGATGATGATTTTCATATGTTCTTAATTACAATCATCGCTTTTTTGAGGCGAATGTAAAGAGCTTTGACTTATTACGATTTTTATGTTAATAAGAGTTAAGTTATCTTGTTCATTAAACCCGAAATCCAATACAGTACATGGCTCATCATCTCGTTACTCACGAAATCAAATCCGGTATGCATAAAGCGATTCTCGCTTGCATGACCGTCTTGCAGCGCGCCCAATATCGAGCTCTCGGCGTCATCGAAGAGAAATCCGACGGTACTATCCTTACGGCTTCCGATAAGGAGAGCGAAGCGGCTGGCAAAGCCGAGCTGCGCAAGATCAAAGGTGTCACTATCCACGGCGAAGAGACCGGCGAAGAGGGTAAAGGCGAAATTGTCATCTATCTCGACGGCCTCGACGGGTCGATTCCGTTCGCTGCTGGTGCCGGCACGTCCACGGTCATCGTGGCGGCGGTATCGAACGATACCGGTCGAGTCCTCTGTGTCATGGTCGGTCAGCCTTCGACCGGTATGATCTGGTCGGCCGAAGAAGGCGAGGAGACTCATCGTCAAGCGATTGTCGGTCGGCATGCTTACAGCGCTCCGCGCGTAAGCGACGCTGTTCTCAGTCACAAGTCGCGCGTGTTCGTCGATAGCTATCCTGGCTTTACGAAGTCCGGGAGGACCGTGCTTGCAACCGAGCAGCTCGACATCTTGCATTCGTTCATCCAGAGCAAGATGGGGTTGCTTGCCCTCGGTTCCAATGGCCTTCATCATGCGCTCGTCGCTAATGGAGCGCCTGTTGCCGCAGGAGCGATCACTACCGCGATCGGCGGCCCGTGGGACGTCTGTCCCGTGCTCCTCGTCCTTCAGGCGGGAGGTGCGGCTGCCGCGTTCTCGGTTGAGAAAGGGAGGCTCGTCATCCGCGAGCCCTTGGAAGTCGGCACTTACGATATTCTCATCACGGGAAACAGTCACAAGACCGTGCAGGAGCTCACCGAGTTTCTGCAACAGGCTCTCTGGAGCATTCCTGCCAGTTGATTTGAGTCGCGCGGAAACGCGCGGCTTTTTATTGCACAAATTCATCCCATGTGTAAAGTAGGGAGAGATGATCGTTTAATGCTATAAATAAAGACATGAATACACGCATAATCACGCACAGAGGCCTTGATCCTGACCGGGCGGGATATTTCGCCGAAAGCTCGGCGGAAGCTTTCACTGATCAGCTCGCGCGAGGTTTTGGATTGGAGTTTGATATCCAGTTTTCTTCTGATGGAGTCATGATCGCTGTTCACGACGCGACGCTTTCGCGAATCACAGGCGGCAAGGATACTCGAAAGGTGAGCGAGGTCGATTCGAAAGAAATCCTCGCTATGAGGTTTGATGGCTGCCGTCTCGCAACTGTTCGCGAAGTGCTCGATATGATCCGAGATTTTCAGGTGGCAGGCGAGCTCTCGGCCCTTCATTTGAAGCATCTTTGGCAAGACGAAGCCCATATGGATCTCCTCCTCAAAGAGATCCGTGATTCTGGCATTTCGCCAGCGAACTTCATCATCTTTGATGCGAAACCTGAGGCCGCGAGATACATTAAGGGGAAGATGCCTGAGCTATCGCTTTCTGCATCGGTATCGCATCCTTATGATATCGAGCGCTACAACAGCGCGGTTGGAGGGACCCTGATCTCTCTTTACGACATCGTAAATATGAGTGATGTGTTCTCCTGGGCCTGGCTCGACGAGTGGGATCTCGCAGCTCCTAATGGAGGAAAGAAGAAGCTTCTCACGAAGGAGACCTTCAAAGCCTTAAGAAAGTCGGGGATCTCAATTGCTCTTGTGACTCCCGAACTTCATGCCAAGTCACCTGGACTCCTCGGGGGAGAAGCACACGAGGATGGAGTCGATTCTATTCGTCTCATCGCGAGGTTTGAGGAAATTGCCGTTCTTAAACCTGATGCGGTTTGTACGGATCATCCGGATATCTGGCGAAGTCTCGTTGATTAGATTAAGGCCCGCGTAAGCGGGCCTTTTTATTTTTATATTAAATATTTGTCTCCTTTAACTGACGGTGTCTTTATGACTGCGTTTGACCCGTCCTCGAGACATTCGAAATCTGCGTCGACTCCAGGCTCGAGATGGACAATGTCGCCTTTCTCGAGGATTTTGCCATTCATTTTGAATGTGCCGCTCACGACGACAGATATCTCATCAGCCTTCTTGTGAACGTGCCGCGCCTCCTTGTCACCCTTCTTGTAATCACGAACCATGAATTCGAAATCCTTCGTCTTTATTATCGTCGGGTCGAAATCACCGACTATCCAGCCTTTAGTAAAATCTTTAAGCTTATGCAATTTCATGATGATGATCGAATAGTTTTTCGAATAATGAGAGATTAACGTCGTGTACTCCACGAACCTCCACGACATGAGCACCGCTGTCGCGAGCGGCTTTAATGCCATGAGGCGAGTCTTCGACGATGACACATTCGTGTGCGCCTACACCTATGCGCTTGCAGGCAAGGTGATACATCTCGGGATGAGGTTTCGGATTCTCTACCTCATCATTTCCTATGATGACGTCGAAATGATCAAAGAGATGCGCTGATTTGAGCATGAGATGAAGGGTCTCCTTGGTTGAGTTAGAGCAACAACCGAGCTTCATGCCGCGGCGCTTGAGGTGGGTGAGGAGGATTATTTTAGAATAATCGGGGACGCAATGGATAGGGATAATCTCCTTGGTATATTTCTGCTTGATGCTGTTGATAGTTTCTTTAAGTCCACCGGGCAGTCGACCTTGTCGCTCGAGCTCATCTATTTTCTTTTTTGTAGGCAGTCCGTTGAAATGGTTGAAGTGCTCATCGAGCTCGATGCGCGCTCCGAAAAGAGAAAGCGCTTTGTTGAGGGCTTCATAATGACCATGAGGCATATCAACAAGAACGCCGTCGAGATCGAAGAGTATTGCTTTTATATTCGGAATTGCTTGTACAGGTACGTCTTTCATATTATTTTTTGTTGACGAGGTATCCCAAGATGATGAAGTTGACTGCTTCAGAAAGTATCGCCGCTACGATCGCGCCCATGATTCCATAAAAGGGAACAAGTGCGCACATAAAAACGATTCGAGAGAGGTTAAGTGACACTATAGAAGCATAGCGTTTGCCGACTTTTTCTTGGGCTGTGATCGCGGTGTCGATAAGTCCGCGCGGCTGCATGAGAAGTATGAGAGCGAAGATCTGCGAGTAGAGTATCGCTGAAACATACTGAGGAAAGAATATCTTAAAAAGAAATGGAGCGATAAGAATATAAACGACTACTACCGGCACAATCACATAAAAGAGTTGGCGTGTTCGAAAACCAAGCGACGCTCTAACCTCGTGTTCCGGTCGCATAGCCATCTTTGGAGTGAGAAGAGAAAATATGTTCTCTTGAAGACCTTTCAATTCTTTTACAGGTGTTGTTGCGAAAGCATAGATAGCCACTTGTGCCGGTCCGGCAAAATGCCACAAGAGAAGGCTGTCGAGCTGGCCTGCAACCATGGAGATGAAGCTCATCACGCTTGAGTGCTTTGCATAGGTAAGCGTAGATGCTTCGCTCGTCGCCTCATGGCCAATATTATATCGGCGCAAGGTGTATTCATAACAGAGCCATGAGGCGATGGTGTTCGAGATAAAATATGCCAAGATCACATATACAACATTGTCGCTAATGAAAACGGTAGCGATCATTATTGCGATAGGTATGAGGCTTCGCGGGATATTGTACATAGCGAGCGTGCGGAAATCTCTCTTTCCTTGAAGATATGCCTTGTAGATACCTGTTGAAGTGAACGTGTTGTAGAAAGCGATGGCAAGAAGTGAGACGCCAAGCACTTCGTTTCCTTTAAAGAAATAGTAACCTGCGGCAATGAGGGCCATGACGCTTCCAATAAGGCTCCATTTCATGCCGTGCCAGAACATTTTGCGTATGACAGGGTCGTCTCCTCGAGCGACGCTGTTTACAAGCGCTGCGCCGATGCCAGTGAGCGAAAAGGCGCTTACGAATCCGGCGATAGAGATCACGTATTTATAGAGTCCGTACGTTTCCTGTGAGAGCATGTTTGCAAAAACAAGCGTGAGCACCATGCCTCCGCCGATCGTTATGACTCGCGACATGTTAAGCCAAAAGCTTCCTTTGATGAGATATCTCACATCCGTCTTGAATCGTGCGCTTATGAAGTCGAGTATTTTACGGATTGATCCCATGCTTAATACAGTTGATTATGTGATCGATTTCTTCGTCGGTATAGTCGGGACAGTTACCGCAATAAAATCCGTTGTGATGAAGGATGTCTGCGCCAGGAAGGTCAAACTCGCGCCTCATATATTTTTTGAAGAACGGTTGTTTTTGCATGTTGCCAGCAATCATCGGACGGATCTCTATCCCAGCATTCTCGAAAATGGCGATATACTTCTTGCGTAGTGCAGGAGTTTTCGTTACGAAAGGCAGAGCAAACGCCGAAAGTGTTTGTATATGATCCCAGTTGAAAGGCGTAAAGTCAGGATTTTTCTTTAGTGCTTCGTGTACACGACGAAAATTCTTTTCGCGGATTTTTATCGTGTTGTCGAGATGTGGGAGTTGCTGTAACCCGAGAAATCCCGTGATCTCGGTAGGGCGGAGGTTGAAGCCGAGGTCGTAGAAAGTGTACTTGGCATGAAAGTCAGATTCGACCCCATGCTTCTTTCGCCAATGAGACTGTCTTTCTGGATGAAGGTTTCGGTCCCAACCGTTTGCACGGACGATTCGAAGCATCTCAGCATATTCGTGATTGTCGGTACAGACCATGCCGCCTTCGATAGTCGACATATGGTGGGCGACAAAGAATGAAAATGATGAAGCAAGGCTGAAGTTTCCAGTTTTGCCTTTTTTAAGGACGGTGCCGAGCGCCTCGCAGTTATCCTCGAGGACAATGATCTTTTTCTTCGCGCACTCCTTCTCGATCGTATCTATATCGCCGGCGAAGCCAAGGGCGTTGGTGAGGAAGAAGGCTTTGCACTTTTCTTTGGTGAGAGTGGGAATAGCGCAGTCTGCCATCGAGTTAAGTGTAGTAGGATCGCAATCGACAGGAATTGCGCCGAGTCCCATCTGCAAAATAGGCATCACATTGGTCGACCAGGTGAGAGCCGAGAATCCAACCTTATCGCCATGATTGAGCCAGCCAAGGTTTCGTAGCGCTTGAAGCATGGCAAGGTTGGCGCTTCCTCCGCTATTAAAAAGGACTGCTTCTTTTCGGCCTTGTTTTTTTGCGAATTCTTTTTCAAATCGAGCACACATATCTCCCATAGAAAGTTTTTCGGCATCGAGTATGAAACCCGCCAAAGCAACGCGTGCTTCTGCGTCGTTTATGAGAGCGTTTTTAACTAGAGGTACCCTGTGAGGTGCCTTTTTGACGGTTTCAACATTCTTTTCAGCTGTTTTCTTTTTAGGCGACATTCTTTTTGAACCACTCATACGTTTCTTTTAATCCTTCATCGAACCCTATCTTTGGCGACCATCCAAGAGCTTTGAGTTTTGAGACGTCGAGAAGTTTTCTTGGCATGCCGTCGGGCTTGGTTGTGTCCCAGACGAGCTTTCCTTTATATCCGGTTACTTGGCTTACTTTCTCTGCGAGCTCTTTGATCGAGATATCTTCACCGACTCCTACGTTTATTATCTCATCGCCTGAATAGTTATTCATCATAAAGAGGGAGGCAGAGGCAAGGTCGTCGCAATGGAGAAACTCTCGTTTTGCGCTGCCGGTACCCCACATTGGGACTTCGGACAGATTCTCCGTTACGGCCTTATGGAATTTGAGGAAGAGGGCAGGGATTACATGCGAGCGATTGAGATCGAAGTGGTCGCCCGGGCCGTAGATGTTCGTCGGCATTATATATATGAAGTCCGCGCCGTATTGCTTTCGATATGCTTTGCACAGAGTGATGCCTGCGATTTTTGCTACGGCATAGCCTTCGTTCGTCGGTTCGAGAGGGCCGGTCATGAAATATTCTTCCTTGATCGGCTGCTGTGCTAGGCGAGGGTAGATACACGAGCTTCCCATGAAGAGGAGCTTCTTTACGCCCGACTTATACGCCGACTCCATGATGTTGTTCTGGATCTTGAGGTTTGAAAGGAGATACTCCGCCGGATATTTATTGTTATCCATGATGCCTCCGACGCGAGCAGCGCAGAGGAATACGTACTCAGGCTTTTCCTTCTCGAAGAATGCATGGACCGCCGTCTCGCTTTCAAGATCGAGCTCTTTGCGTGTTTTCAAGACAAGATTCTTGTAGCCTTCTTTTTCTAAAAGGCGTCTGAGTGCTCCTCCTACGAGTCCTGTGTGTCCGGCGATATAAATCTTCGAGTCCTTGTTCATATTATTTTCGCGTAATAATCCTCTTGGCCTGCGTCTCTTCCTCGAGGTCATGATCGCACATCATTTTCACAAGACCTTTGAAGTCGACGGTTGGTTTCCATCCCAGGATCTTTCGAGCTTTAGACGCGTCTCCGATGAGGAGGTCGACTTCGGCGGGGCGGAAGTAGATTGGGTCGATCTCGATAATCGTCTTGCCGGTTTTTTTATCGATTCCTTTTTCATTTACACCTTTGCCTTTCCAGACGAGGTCAATACCAAGGCACTTCGCTGATTCTTCGACGAGCTGTCGCACTGTGTATGTTTCACCTGTCGCAAGGACGTAGTCGTCTGACTGCTTTTGCTGAAGCGAGAGCCACATGCCGTAGACATAGTCCTTTGCATAGCCCCAGTCTCGCTTGGCGTCGAGGTTTCCGAGATACATCTTCTGGTCGATGCCGAGTTTGATACGAGCGAGGCCACGAGTCACTTTTTTTGTTACGAACGTCTTTCCTCGTCGAGGAGACTCGTGATTAAAGAGAATGCCGTTCACAGCATAGAGTCCGTATGCTTCACGATAGTTCTTGGTGATCCAATAGCCAAACACTTTAGCGACTGCGTATGGGGAGCGGGGATAGAAGGGGGTGTTCTCGGTTTGCGGAACTTCCATGACCTTGCCGTACATCTCGGATGATGATGCCTGATAGAAACGGGTTTTAACTCCTGTCTCACGAATAGCGTCAAGAAGGCGGAGTGTGCCGAGTGCATCTACGTCCGCTGTATATTCAGGCATGTCGAACGATACTCGTACGTGGCTTTGCGCGCCGAGGTTATAGATTTCGTCTGGTTTGATCTTTTCGATGAGGCGAGAGAGATTCGATGAATCAGAAAGATCACCGTAAACCAAGATGAGCTTCTTATTTTTTATATGGGGATCCTGAAATATGTGATCTATCCTCGAAGTGTTAAATGTCGATGCTCGTCGAATAAGACCATAGACCTCATAGCCTTTTTCAAGGAGAAGTTCTGCGAGGTACGAACCGTCCTGACCAGTAATTCCGGTAATAAGCGCTTTCTTGATTTTCTGTGCCATAGGTTTCGATTTTACCATTTGTTTATCTTGGCGACGACCTTGTCTTTAATTTTCATATACGACTTTTCGGCTGCCTTCTCGAGATCGGGGGAGACGAGGCGAAGTATTTCTTTTCCTAATATCCGATATTGGCCGCCGACTTTGTTTGCGCGAATAAGTCCGCGCTTAAGCATCCTCTTAATTGTTGATTCGCTGATCTTTAAAACTTCCTGAGTTTCTTTCGTTGTGTAGACCGCATGAGGGAGGATCTCTTTATTCATATATATAGTGTTGGGTTCAATGTAGTATAAGTGTCAGGGGGTGTCAAAAGGTTTCTTTTTGACTTTTTATTTTTTTGTGTTATTGATAGTTAAGGTTAAGTTCAAAAACATCTATAAATCATGAAGACTCCTACGTTTCCTGTGCTGATATTCGCACCCCTCATCAAGATGCCTCCGAAGTCGCAAGACTTGGGGCTCGAGATCAAAGTCGAGGGAGAGCCGACCCACATGCATCAATATGAAGAGGTTGGGTGGAATCACGGGCGAGATGGAGAATCGATCGTTGACATGGATAAAGACGACGGCCAGCCCATCTCTTTTCCCATGGCCACTTTTAAGACCTTGTTGCGTTGCAAGGGCTGCGGTCGCGAAGCTATCAGTAGCTCAAGATCTCTCATTTAAATTTAAGCGCCAACCTTACGGTTGGCGCTTTATTATTGACTTTTAATAAATCTAGTGGTAATAAGGTCTTTAGCGCTCTTTTCACCTACAACCCATACTAACGAATGAAATCTGGAGTAATTCTTGTTACGACGACATTTAGTCCGTCGCTTACCGATATGCGGGCGCAGCTTGCTCTCAAAACCTGTCACGCGGCACGTGCCCTGGGCTACAACATGATCGTCGTCGACGGTAGCCCGTCGCTCGAGTTCAAAGCGGCGCTTCGGGAGACTGGCGTTACCGTTTTCGACGAAACCGTTCGCGGTATGGGATCTTCCCGTCGACAGACTCTCAAGGCGGGTCTCGATACCGATGCCGAGGTGGTTGTCTGGCTCGAGCCGGAGAAGTATCCCATCGTCCCGCTTCTTTATCCATGTGTCGAGCATGTTTTGAGTAGAAATTTTGATGTGGTCATCCCTCGCCGTCGCAGTTTGGATAGCTATCCTGCATATCAGGCGTTTTCCGAATTGAGGGCGAACTGGGAACTTGGTAATATTCTCGATCGCCACGATCTCGATTACTATATTGGACCGCGAATTATGAATCGTGATGCGGCTGCCATTATGGCGAGATATGATGGCAAAATCGATGGAAAGCAGACCTACGGGGATAATTGGGAGATATTGTTTATCCCGCTCATCGAGATGCTCCAGCTCGACATGTGGCTCGGTTCCGTTATTGTCGACTACATTCATCCGAAAGAACAGCTCGTCGAAGACGACGAGACGATGCGGGCAAAAAGAGACAAGCAACGCAACGACTTGGTTTCGGCCATGAGTAAGGAGGCGTCCCGTGTGGGCCTTCTGACTTAGATAGTCTGTTGATTTCAAGCGGCGTGTAACTCACGCTGCTTTTTTATGCTAACTTCAGCTAGTTTTTGAATAATCTCAATGTGATATAGTATTTTCACCATGACATTAAACCAATTTCTTAAGGGAATATGCATCGCCTCGGTATTTGCTGTGTTTATTATCCCATTCATAGTAGCTGATTCACTTTTCTTCCCATTTATTTCGGGTAAGGGTTTCTTGTTTAGAACGATAGTGGAAATAGGTTTTGCGGCCTGGCTTCTACTTACTTTCCGTGACGCTTCGGTACGACCACGAAAATCCTATATCATGTGGGCTTTTGCTGCCTTTATGTTTGTTATCGGTCTCGCTGATATATTTGGTGAGAATCCATGGAAGAGCTTTTGGTCAAACTTCGAGCGAATGGAAGGATATGTCACGCTCCTCCACCTCTTCCTTTATTTCATAGTAGCGACCTCTGTTCTTGCGACTGAAAATCTTTGGCGTAGGTGGTTTGAAGGATCACTTGTGTGTGCCTTTATCGTCACAATATTTTCATTCCTCCAGCTTGCGGGTGAATTGGCTATTAACCAGGGAGGGGTGCGAGTAGATGCAAAATTCGGAAATGCTACGTATCTCGCAGTATTTCTTATATTCAATATATTTTTCGCTCTTATTCTTGCTCTCAAGTATAAGGGAGAGGTCATAAAGGATTGGCTCGCGTATGGGCTTTATTTTGCTTTTCCTCTTACCGCACTTGGTCTTCTCCTTAAATTCGGATCAAGCGAACATCTTTATCAGATCGCGATCGTTTTACTTTTTGGAGCATTCTTTACGTGGCTTGCTGTAAAGTATTCCGCGGCGTATTTATATGCCTATCTTGCGCCACTTATGTTCTTTGTACTTCTTTACACAGGAACTCGAGGTGCAATGCTCGGTCTTCTTGGAGGACTTTTTCTTTCAGCACTCCTTGTGGCTATATTTGAAAAGAAGGACAGGGTTGTACGTATAGTTGGTGCGTCGGTGGTAGGTTTCGTTGTGGTTCTTGTCGCAGGTTTCATATCAGTAAGGAATGCTGATTTTATCCAAAAGAGCCCGATTTTCTCGCGCTTCGCAGAGATTTCGATAACAGAAACGAAAACCCAAGCTCGAGCATATATCTGGCCAATGGCAGTCGAGGGTTTTAAAGAAAGGCCTATCTTAGGTTGGGGACAGGAAAACTTTAACTACATCTTTAACGAACACTACAATCCAAAGATGTATAACCAGGAGCAGTGGTTTGATCATACTCATAACATTGTGCTCGATTGGCTCGTAGCGGGAGGTCTGTTAGGGCTTTTCTCGTATCTATCATTGTTCGGGGCGGCGATATATCTTTTGTGGAGAAAGACAACTGATCTTGAGTTTACAGAAAAGGCGCTCCTTACTGGGCTAGGAGCAGCATACTTCTTCCACAACCTCTTCGTGTTCGATAACATGATGAGCTACATCCTTTTTGTCTCGGTACTCGCGTACATACATTTTAAAGCTACGCGGCTCGAAGTTCCTGTGGCGTCTACATCAGAAGAAATGGATGACTCCGAGATGTGGGTTGCCGCACCTATTGTTCTAATTGGAATTGGCATAGCAATTTATTTCTTTGTGTGGAGAGGGTATGCCACAGGTAAAGAACTTATAATGGCCCTTCAAGCGGCAGGCTCAGGTCCCGCTCAGGCAGAGTTGGTCCTCAAATCTTTTGAGAAAGCTCTCTCGTACGACACTCTTGGTCGACCAGAAGTGGTGGAACGGTTAGTAGAAAGCTCTCGACAGATGAATGTTCCAGAAGTGCCGATAGAAACGAGGCAGAAGTTTTTTAAGCTCGGTGAAGATGCTTTGAAGCTTCAGTTAAAGCGGTATGAAGGCGATGCTCGCTACGAAGTATTTGCTGGAAATTTCTACAATATTTATGGAAATACTCCTCAGGCGATAATCCATTTGGAAAATGCTGCGAAACTTTCCCCAAGCAAACAATCAATACTTTTCCAGCTCGGCGCAGTCTATATTTCTGCAAAGCAATATGATAAAGCGGTAGAGGTGTTTAAGAAGGCATACGAACTCGAGCCTTCATATGCCGAAGCAGTAAAGTATTATGCTACAGCTCTTATGTACGCAGGAAAGGAAGAAGATGCTCGTGCACTTTTCCCGGAGGGGGCAACAAGTGCTCAGATTGAAAGCGCGTTCCTCGCTGCTTATGCGGAAACAGGAAATTGGACGAAGGTTATATCTATTCTCAAGAGTCTTATAGCGGCCGATCCAAACAATATGGAGCTTCGCATGAATCTTGTAGCTGCCTATTTCCAAGGTGGAAACAGGCAAGCTGCGATCGCAACTCTGCGTGAAATGATCGCGCTTTCTCCAGATTTTAAAGCGCAAGGCGAAGAATATATCAGGCAAATTCAGGCAACTCCGTAGCGAAAGGGGCGGGCTCTCGGTATACTCAATTTATGACTATCCAAGAAAGAGTTTCTCTTGCTCCACACACAACATTTAAAATTGGAGGTAACGCTCGTTACTTTTCTGTTGCCAAATCTGTTGAAGAGTTGAAGGGGCTTTTGGAATACGCTCGAGAACACAAGTTGAAAGTCCTTATTTTAGGTTGGGGTTCAAACATACTCGTCTCAGATAAAGGGTTTGATGGTCTCGTCATTAAAATGGATATGAAAGGGGCGACGTTTGAAAAAAGCGGTCAGTACGCACTTGTTACCGCATGGGCGGGCGAAGGGTGGGATGAGCTTGTCTCTAAAACAGTTGAGTGGGGAGCGTGGGGGCTCGAAAACCTTTCGCTTATTCCTGGCACTGTGGGCGCTTCTCCTGTTCAAAATATTGGCGCATACGGTAGAGAAGTTATGGATGTTATCGATTCTGTCCGTGTTATCGATTCTTCTACGGGAGAGGAAAAAGAAATGAGTAATGTGGAGTGCGGGTTTTCATATCGCGACAGTATTTTCAAAAAGCCCGAATCAAAAAATCTGGTGATTTTGTCCGTGACGTTTAAATTGCCTCTCGAAAGGTCGGCGAATATTTCCTATAAAGACCTTGCTCTATTTTTTAAAGATAAGCCGAACCCATCACAGTCAGAGATTCGAGATGCTGTGATTGCGATTCGAACAGGGAAATTTCCCGACCTGCGTACAACGGGCACCGCAGGATCATTTTGGAAGAATCCAATTATTTGTAATGAGCATTACGAAGGACTTCTTAAAAAATATCCAACCATGCCGCATTTTCGTGTAAGTGACGAAGCTGTGAAGATTCCTTTGGCGTGGATACTTGATAATGTGTGTGGTTTTAAAGGTTTTGAAATGGGTAAAGCGGGACTCTACAAGAAGCAGCCTCTTGTTTTAGTCTCTTACGTAGGTGCTTCATTTGAAGATGTGAGCAATCTTGAAAAATTTGTAGCAAAAGCCGTTTTTGACAAGACAGGCATCGAGATACAAAGAGAGGTTGAAACTGTGGGCGAGTAGATAGCTTTATGCTAAAATGGCCGTCTATGGCTAATTTCCTGACCAACCTGTTTGGCGATCAAAATTCGAGAGATTTAAAACCTTATTTGGCGTTAGTTCCTAAAATAAACGAGTTAGAGCCTGCAATAAGCGCTCTTTCGGACGCAGATCTGAAAGCAAAAACAGCTGAATTTAAAGCGCGGATCGAGAAGGGTGAAACTCTCGACGCTCTTCTCCCAGAAGCGTTTGCTGTCGTTCGGGAGGCTTCAAAGAGAACTCTCAAGCAAAGACACTTTGACGTACAGCTTGTCGGAGGCGCGATTCTTCACAGCCGAGGCATTGCCGAGATGCGAACAGGAGAGGGAAAGACTCTTGTTGCCACGCTCCCTGCGTATCTCAACGCGCTCTCAGGTCATGGTGTGCATATTGTTACTGTAAACGACTATCTCTCACGACGAGACGCGTCGTGGATGGGACAGATTTATGATTTCCTCGGTCTTAGCTGCGCCGTCATTAATCATGAGTCTTCATACATGTATGATCCTGCTCACAAAGAAGCGGATGAGAAGCGAGACGAGGAGGGTTCGTTTAAGGTTGCATACGAATTCTTGCGACCATGCGAGCGAAGGGATGCGTATAAAGCAGATATTACGTACGGAACGAACCAGGAATTCGGTTTTGACTATTTGAGAGATAATCTCGAATACACTCCAGAGAGCCTCCGCCAGCGCGAGTGGAATTTCGCTATCGTAGACGAGGTGGACTCAATTCTTATCGATGAGGCTCGAACGCCACTCATTATTTCAGCTGCAACTGCGGATTCAGAAGATTTCTACAAAATGTTCGCCAAGATTGCTAATCAGCTTTCAGTTGAAACCGATTACAAGATCGACGAAAAGCGAAAGGCGATCCAACTCACCGATGTGGGTATCACAAAAGCAGAAAAGCTTTTGGGTATCGATAATATTTACACCGACCGTGGCGTGAAATATGTACATCATCTCGAAACAGCAGTTCGAGCAAAAGCGCTTTTTCATAAAGATAAAGAATATGTAGTTCGGGGAAGTGAGGTTGTGATTGTCGACGAATTCACCGGACGACTCCAGCCAGGTCGTCGCTGGTCAGAAGGTCTTCATCAGGCTATCGAAGCGAAAGAGGGCGCAACTATTCAAAAAGAGAGCCGTACGTATGCATCGATTACGTATCAAAATTTCTTCAGGCTCTACAAGAAGCTTTCAGGAATGACTGGAACCGCTCTTACCTCTCGCGAAGAGTTCTTTAAAGTGTACGGACTTAACACTATTTCCGTCCCTACGAACAATCCAATTAAACGAATCGATCAAAATGATCTCATTTTCCAAACAGAGGTTGGAAAATTTAAGGCGATCGCTCGAAAAGTAAAAGAAGTAAATAAAAAAGGTCAGCCGGTACTTATCGGTACAGTTTCAATCGAGAAAAACGAGCTTCTTTCTGAATATCTCAAACGAGAGGGTGTCACGCATGAAGTCCTCAACGCAAAAAATCACGAGCGAGAAGGAGAAATTATTGCACAGGCGGGACGACTTGGCGCAGTTACCATTGCTACGAACATGGCCGGACGAGGAGTCGACATCAAGCTCGGAGGCAAGCCTTCAACTGATGCTGATTATGAAAAGGTAAAGGCTGCCGGAGGGCTTTTTGTACTCGGAACCGAACGGCACGAGGCACGTCGTATCGACAATCAGCTTCGAGGCCGATCGGGACGACAAGGAGACCCAGGTGAGACGCAGTTCTTTGTGTCTCTTGAAGACTCACTCATGAGGATCTTTGCCACTGACATGATTAAAAAGGTCATGGGACGCTTTAAAATCGCCGAGGACGAGCCGATAGAGACTGGTCTTATCACACGATCACTTGAAACCGCTCAGACTCGAATTGAGGGCTTTAACTTTGATGCACGAAAGCATGTTCTCGAATACGACGACGTCATGAACCTTCACCGCAAGACGGTATATGAGAGACGACGTAAAATGCTTGTCGGCTCTGACGAAGATGTGGTCAAAGATCTCATGAATATCATCGATGAGAACGACGCTTCTATGATGGAACTTATCAAGGCGAAAAAAGAAGCACTTGGTCCTAATTTTCCATCGGCTCTTCGAAGGCTTTTCCTTCAGACTATTGATATGTTCTGGGTGGAGCATCTCGAAGCTATGGATTATTTGCGTGCGAGCGTAAACCTCCGTGCGTATGGTCAGCGCGATCCGTTTATTGAGTACAAGAGGGAGGGTCTTATGCTTTTCAAATCTCTTCAGGTTTCTATTGATTCGCAAGTTGTTAAAATGCTCCCAAATCTTGGCGGTAATTCTGTTGAACTTAAACCTCTTTCAACTGTTGAATCTGATGCAAAGGGAATTTTGGGTAATGACTCGGCTGTTACATCGGGCGACAAAATGGGACGAAATGAAAAAGTCACTATTGTTAAGAATGGAGAAGAGAAGGAGGTTAAATATAAAAAACTCGATTCATACCTAAAGGATGGTTGGAGCGTGAAATAAAAAAACAGGCGCCGCGTAAGCGGCGCCTGTTTTTTTATTTCGTTTCCGGACTCGTTGCTGTTCCTGCCATCACACCACCATCGACTACGAGTTCAGATCCCGTGGTATAGCTTGAAGCATCTGACGCGAGGAAGAGAACTGCCTGGGCTACTTCTTCAGGGGTACCAAAGCGTTTCATAGGGATATCTTTGGCAAACTTTGCATGGTTTTCATCAAACTCTTTGCCGGTGCCAAGTATCGATTTCCACATTGCGGTCATGATAGATGCTGGGTGAACTGAGTTACAGCGGATAGGATAGCCTTTAGCTGCGCAATATAATGCGACGGATTTCGTATGATTGCGCACAGCTGCTTTTGTTGAGGCATATGCTGCAGCGAAAGGTACTCCAACAATTCCTGATCTCGAAGACATGTTCACAATCGAACCGCCTTTTTCTTTCATGAGCGAGATAGCAATTTTGCACCCAAGAAATACGCTGTCGAGGTTTACCGCATGAATCTTCTTCCAATCTTCGAGACTGGTGTTCTCGGGGTCTTGTGCACCTTTACCGAGGATGCCAGCGTTGTTTACGAGGATGTCGATACGGCCGTGCTTTCCCTTGATCGTGTCTGCGGCTTTAGTCCACGATGTTTCATCTGCTACGTTGAGGCTTATATATTCACCTCCAAGATTTTTTGCCTCCGCTTCACCTTTGGCATCGTTAACATCTGCAAGTATTACTTTTGCTCCTTCTTTTGAAAGAAGGGAAGCGATTGCGAGCCCTATACCGTCGGCGCCGCCAGTCACAAGAGCCACTTTTCCTGAAACTGTTCCTTTGTGTGTATTCATAGCTTTAGGATACCAAGATTTTACCCGTCATGCCTTTCGGTTTTTTAATATTAAGAAGCGCAAGAACGGTTGGGGCGATATCAGCAAGACCTCCATTTACAAACTTCACATCCTTGCTCGTTACGATTGCAGGCACCGGATTAATCGTGTGTGCCGTATGTTTTTCTTTGGTAACAGGATCGACATTTACCTCAGCATTTCCATGGTCGGCAGTTACAAATGCGACACCACCCTTTGCTTCGAGCGCTTTAATAACACGGGAGAGTTCTCGATCCACAGTCTCCACAGCTTTTACGATCGCAGGGACATTAGCTGTGTGTCCGACCATGTCTGGGTTAGCAAAATTGATGAAGATAAAGTTCGTCCCTGCGTTGATTTCTTTAACTGCTTCGTCTGCGATGGCTTCTGCTCGCATTTCGGGCGCAAGGTCGTGAGTCTTAACGTCTTTACGGCTATCAAGCATGATGTGCTTTTCACCTGGGTATTTCACTTCAATACCTCCGTTGAGGAAGTATGTTGCATGGGGAAATTTTTCAGTCTCAGCAATGTGAGCTTGGGTAAGACCAGCAGCAGAAACTTCTTTAGCGATTGTTGTCTCTATCGTTCGAGGAGGGAAGGCGACCTTGCAGGTAAATGTCTTGTCGTATTCGGTGAGAGTAGCGAAGGCAATATTCTCTTTCTCCGCTCGCTCGAGCATCTTCTTTGAAATCATGCGTGCGCGGTCTGCTCGGAAATTAAAGAAGAATACAGCATCATTGGCCTTGATAGGGAAACTTTTGCCACTTTTATCGAGAAAAATCACAGGTTCGAGATGCTCGTCCATGATGCCTGTCGCATGAAGTTTTGAAATGATTTCTGATGGCACATCGCCTGGTTTACAGACATTCCCTTTGCATTCAAAGAGAGCTTCCTCGGCCTTTTTTACTCGATCCCAGTTGTTGTCGCGGTCCATGGCATAAAATCGTCCCGTCGCAGTCGCGATAAAGCCCACACCTATTTTTTCGAGATCAGATTCAAGTTCGCGTAAAAATTGCGCCGAGGATTGCGGAGCTGTGTCTCGGCCATCTGTATAGGCATGTATTGCCACATCTTTAATACCTGCTTCTTTTGCCGCTTTTACAAATGCAACGAGATGATCTTGGTGTGCATGCACGCCACCGTTTCCAATGAGGCCTTTTACATGAAGTGTCGAGCCGTTTCTTTTTACATGATCGAAAAGCTCTACGAAAGCAGGAATCTTATTGAACTCACCACTTTTTATCGATTTTGCGATCCGAACAAGGTCAGTGTCAATCACTGTTCCTGCGCCGATGGTCGTGTGTCCAATTTCACTATTTCCCATTTGCCCCTCAGGCAAGCCGACATGAAGTCCCGATGCTTCGAGAAGGGAATGAGGATATTCCTTCCAGATTTTGTCGAAGAAAGGTTTTTTTGCAGCAGCCACAGCATTATCCGAAGAGTCTTCTCGGTAACCCCATCCATCGAGAACAATGAGCACAGCTTGTTTAAAGGTTTTCATGTGATTTTGATGAGTTTATATTGTACAGAAAGAGGGGGATATCGCACGCTTGACCCTCCTAAAGAATGGTTGTAGTGTATCTAGGTTAGTTCTCCAAAAAAACATGAGCAAGCAGCACAGCACATCTGCTAGTCGGCCGGCGAGTCATATCGTCGTGCCTCGGGATACAGGAGTGTCTCGCACATCAAGGTTGGTGGGTCCCAAGTCTCTCGATGATGAAGAGCCGGATTGCACGGAATTCATCAGGAGGGCAGGCATCAAAGCAGCCTTTGCTTTCGCCGGAGACCCTTATGGTGATGAAAAACAAGAGCAAGGGTTTGCTCACTTTCAACACCAGAGTCGCAGTCCATTCGCTCAATAGAGCCGCCCAGCACAAAAATGGCCGCCGGAAATTTCCGGCGGCTTTTCTTATACACTTTTGCAATTTGACCAATTTCCTGGCGGGTGTAATGTGGTTGAGGACACTTCCGTCCTCAACATAAACAATACAATAAAGGAGTACCAGCACATATGCCTGCATTGTCCAGATTCAGCAAAGGTCGCGTTTCTCACCGTCCATACGATCACTCGAAGGGAAGTCCTGATGAGATTCCTTGCTCGCCTGACTCTCTGAAGGCTCGTATCAAAGAAGATGATGTCCTCAATCGAATCGAGCGCAATTCTCGTCGTCCTGAAAAAGGGCAGCGTCAAAAACCGTTTATCGATCTCTACATTCTTCGCCGCTTTATGAACAAGGGCGAAATCACGATCGAAGATGCCGGCATGCGCACATTTGAAGGTAATTTCAAAACCGCTGCCGATGTTGGTGAAAATGATTCAGCGACCAATGATCGTTCGTCTGCTCGTATTGATTTCCGAAATCGGCTCGATGTGGGTGCCTGCACTTGCTTCGATGGAGAAAAATGCGTTCTCTGCTGCACCGAGTTTGATCTCGCTGCCATTCCTCGGTCTTCGGTCATCGAAATGCAACACCTCACCAGAAAGCCCAACGACGTCAATCTTTTTTGCGTCACCATGCCTTTCAGTCTGGCGTTGGAACTCGGATTTATCACCGAGGAAGCACTCCGTTCGGAATAGTTCTTATTTTCTTATCCAGACAGCAAAGCTGCCCTCCGTAGGGCAGCTTTTTTAATGTCTATTTTACGTACTTTAGGCTTTAAATACGTTTTTGCCTGGGAATATTGCCTTGTCACCAAGAGCTTCTTCGATTCGAAGGAGCTGGTTGTATTTAGCGATTCGGTCGGTCCTTGAAGCAGAACCAGTCTTAATCTGTCCGGTAGCGAGACCTACTACAAAGTCGGCGATAGTGGTGTCCTCGGTCTCACCTGATCGATGAGAAATGATAGAGGTGTACTTTGATTTCTTTGCGAGCTTGATCGCATCAATTGTCTCGGTAACAGTTCCGATCTGGTTGAGCTTGATAAGGATAGAGTTTCCTACATTCTGCTTGATACCTTGCTTGAGTCGATCAACATTGGTGACGAAGAGGTCATCTCCAACGATCTGTACTTTATCTCCAAGCTTCTTGGTCATGAGCTCATAGCCAGTCCAGTCGTCTTCTGCGAGGCCATCTTCGATAGAAACGATAGGGTATTTCTTGCACCAGTTTGCATAATACTCGACCATCTCCTTTGAGGTGAGGATTTTCTTCTCGGTCTTGAGATTGTACTTGCCGTTTTCGTAGATTTCAGTCGCTGCTGCGTCGATTGCGATGCTGATGTCCATACCAGGAGTAAAGCCAGCCTTTTTAATCGCCTCAATTATTGTCTCGATAGCCGCTTCGTTCGTTGGAAGGGAAGGAGCGTAGCCACCTTCATCTCCAACAGAGGTGTTGAGTCCTTTTGAAGAAAGAATTTTCTTGAGAGCGTGGAAGACTTCTGCGCCATAGCGGAGAGCTTCTTTAAATGTAGGTGCGCCGTGAGGAACGATCATAAATTCCTGAAGATCGGTTGAGTTCTCTGCGTGCTTTCCACCGTTGAGGACGTTCATCAAAGGAACAGGGAGCTGCATCTTCTCCTTGCTACCACTTATGTCTTTAAAGTATTGGTAGAGAGGAACCTTCTCTGACTTTGCCTTTGCGTGTGCGAAAGCCATCGAGACGCCGAGAATAGCGTTTGCGCCGAGCTTGCCCTTGTTAGGAGTGCCATCGAGATCGATGAGTGCTTTGTCGAGCGATGCCTGATCAAACTTCTTGCCGGTGATAGCGGTCTTGATTGCGCCGTTTACGTTATCAACTGCCTTTGAAACACCCTTGCCTCCGTATCGCTCTTTATCACCGTCACGAAGCTCTACTGCTTCATGGCTTCCCGTAGATGCGCCTGATGGAACCGCAGAACGTCCAAAAGACCCATCTTTGAGAGTTACATCGACTTCAACCGTTGGATTTCCTCGTGAATCTAGAATTTCTCGTGCCCTGACTTCTTTGATTACTCCCATGTTCAAATTAATTAATGCCTGTAATAGAACCACTATTATACGGGAAATTTTACATACGTTAAGACTCGAAAATTAATTAGGGTTTTTGTCACCTTTTACTGTATGGATGATATAATTCGAGTATGAAAATCTTCATAAAAGTCGTCATCATTGCTCTTGCTGTCATGGGTCTGCCTCGATTCATCGAAGGGATTTCGGTCGACGGTTTTTTCTATGCCCTCGGCACTGCCGCCGTCATTGGACTTGTAAATCTTCTTATTAAACCCCTCATTTCACTCGTGACCTTGCCGGTAAATATTTTGACGCTTGGGCTTTTCGGCCTCGTCGTAAACGCAGCACTCCTTTGGTTTATTGCTCTATACATGCCTGGTTTTGACATTGCTTCATATACCGCGGCCCTCATCGGATCACTTATGCTCGCCGTAATTAATTGGACAGTTTCAAAATTTTGATATAGAATAATTTTAGGTAGGTTTTTGTGTTGTGGGTGTGTCGCGGGCGGTCGAACGTTGTTTCGACCGCCCGCTTTTTGTGATGACCTCTTGCAATTTTAATAGGTTAGAGCATTATGTATTTCGTAGCCTCCTCGTGGGGCAAGTTCCCGAACGTCAACCAAGGAGTACCCCTCTATGATTGCCTTCAATGTTACCATCGAGATGTGATCATCGCCGCCGGCCGCTTCGTCGAAATCTCGACGAAGGTCAAACCAATCAACAGCCTGATCTCGGCTGAACCCCAGAGATGCAAACCCGCGATTCGTCGCGGGTTCTTTTTATTGTTTAAAATTTTAAGGGTGAATGTTAGGGGTCCGGAAACATTGCATATTGTCATAATCTGTGTTTTAATAATTAAGGAGTTAATTCCACACCAAAACATCAAATATGGTGCTGTTATCACAACACGTGATAGCTCATGACGTAAAAACTTTTTCCTCGAAAGGGAGAAAGTGCCCGAAAGGCCGTCTACAGAAAAAAGGAAAACATGGATGCAAGTACGTTCATCGAAATGTCTAAAAACTCTAGTCCGGCCCTCAGGGCGGTATACCAAAAGAAATCAAGGATAGCTAACTTTGAAGTAATGTTCACGAGCTATCTTGAAAGGATACAACAGGCTTTAGCTCACGAACAACGCACACTAACCTGTGTTTTTATCGGGATAATTTTTCTTATGCTGGCTATGTTCTCTGTGGGTTTGTTGTCACTTTCAAACAAACAACTATTTGTTATTGATACTGAATCGATAGTTCTTGGATTCGCGTTCGCAATAGTATCCCTTCTATTATCCCTTAAGCCCATTGGGTACATTTATAGCGAGAAAAAGAATAAGTTGATGAAGGGTGCTGATGTTTTTAATGAATTCTCTGGTTTGATCCAAGAACTTACGAAGCTTGGAGATTTCGGACAAGAGATTCAGCGTGTGCGTGATAGTTCGACCTTGAGAATGGTGGTCGTTGAAGATCTCAAATTTCTTGCAGGAAAGCTGCGGGATTTGGAGATGTCGTCTGCCCCAGAGCAAATGATCAATGAGGTTCGGAATTCGTTTCACTTCAGATACAACCTTTTCAGCGCCTTGGGTTGTGTCGAAATGAAAAGAAGGGAATTCTTTATGGTTTCGGTTTAGGTTTTTTGCGAGCTGTGTACACGGGTACACAGCTTTTTTTATGTAAATAACATCAATTTGACGCAGGGCTTTCTTTATATCCAAATTTAAGGTAGATTAAACTTATAACATCAAATCTATGGCATTTATCGACGAGGTATCATTTCACGTAAAAGCGGGCAAAGGTGGCGACGGTGTTGAGCGCTGGCTTCATGAAAAGGGTAAAGAATTCATGGGTCCTGCGGGAGGCAATGGAGGTAAAGGAGGAGACGTATATGTCGAAGGTGTTCGAGATATCGGTATTCTCAATACATACCGAAACACAAAGCTTTTTGAGGCTGAGAATGGTGGCAGCGGAGACAAGAAATCCATGAATGGTAAAGATGGAGATGATTTGATTATCAAACTTCCGGTCGGTTCTGTTGTCTATAACAAAGATACCGAACAGGGTTTTGAATTGATGAAGGAAGGTGAACGAGTTCTCATTCTTAAAGGAGGACGATATGGTCTTGGTAACGAGCATTTCAAAGGTTCAACTAATCAAAGGCCAAAACAAACCACCGAAGGTCGCGTGGGTGAAGAGGCTGATTTTCACGTAGTTCTTAAACTTATCGTTGATGTTGGTTTTGTGGGTTTTCCAAATGCGGGGAAATCGTCGCTTCTCAATGCGCTCACTAATGCGAAATCAAAAGTAGCTGCGTATCAGTTCACGACACTCGAACCGTCTCTCGGCGACATGCACGGCTTCATTCTCGCTGATATTCCGGGCCTTATCGAAGGTGCGTCAGAAGGAAGGGGTCTTGGAGATAAATTCCTCCGACATATCTCTCGAACAAAGATGATTCTTCACTGCATTTCGCTTGAGAACGAAGATATTAAGACCGCATACAAAACTATTCGTAAAGAGCTCGAGAATTATTCTGAAGAGCTCGCATCAAAAGACGAGATACTTCTTCTTACAAAAACTGATCTTATAGATGAGAAGACTCTTAAGACGCGAATCAAAGAAGCGAAGAAACTTAATCCAAAGGTACTTTTCGTCTCCGTGTTAAATGATGAGCAAGTTAAAGATCTCAAAGACGGGTTGGTGAAGACGTTGAGGAAGATGTAGGTGGCTTAAACTTGTAGGATATAGAGTCTTACCGGATAATTAGTGTATGAGGCAAAAAACTTACTATACACTGATTGGTTTCATTGCAGGGTTAGTTGCAGATATATTTGCCGGTCTTGTTTTGGTTGCGAGTATATATGGAGACATCGACTGGGGAGTTGTGGTATCTATGATTCTGCTCATTGCATTTCCTTTAATTGGAGCTGTGATAGGTTCATCAATCGCAGGTAAAAAAGAAAGTGGATTCGTTGGAAGTCCTGTGCAAAATAAAAAAAACGCCAAATTCTGGGTTTTTGTCTGGATGTCGCCGATACTTCTTTTGCTTCTTCATTATTTACTTATGATGTTGGATCAGCGCATGCTTGGAATCGCTGAAGGAGTTTATAATTAGAGGATTTGGGCAAGATCTTATTAAACAAATAGCGGCAAACAATATTTATGGCTTCAATAACAATATTCGGCTTGGGCAGGATGGGCGGGCAGATCGCTCGAAGGCTCACTAAAAAGGGCTTTACTGTTTACGCTTGGAACCGCAGCGAAGAGCCAGTAAAAGAGCTCAAGAAGAAAAAGATTTGGGCGACTAATTCTATAGATGAGGCAGTGGCTAAATCTGGCAAGAACCGGATCTTTTGGGTAATGATTCCTCATGCAGCGGTTGATGATTTTCTTTTTGGTCCAGACCAGTTGGGTAGGCATCTCAAGAAAGGCGACATCGTAATCGATGGCGGTAATTCGAATTATAAAGATACGATGAGGCGCGGAAAATTGATGGAAGCCAAAGGTATTCATTATTTTGACTGCGGAACATCAGGCGGAGTGTGGGGCGAGAAAGAAGGTTTCGCTCTTATGGTGGGTGGTCCAAAAGCAAAGTGGAAATCTATCGAGCCCTTTATGAAAGCCCTTTCTGCTGGCGACAATTATGCGTACTTAGGCAAGTCTGGCGCGGGACATTTTACCAAGATGGTTCACAACGGTATCGAGTACGGAATGATGGAGGCGATTGGTGAAGGTTACGCCGTCCTTAAAGCGAGCGAATTTAATCTCGATCTCGGTGCTGTTACTCGTGTGTATCAGAAAGGCTCTGTTGTACGCAGTTGGCTCATCGATCTTGTGAAGAATATTTTCGATGATGAGAATGTGGAGGCAACTTCTGGAAAGATAGATGCTACCGGAGAAGGCGAGTGGACTGTTATTGCTGGTAAAGAGCTCGGTGTTGATGTGCGTGTTATTGAACAATCTCTCCAGGTTCGTCGTGAATCTGCTGATCCAAAGAATCAGAATAAATTTTCGAACAAGATTGTCGCTCTCTTGCGCAAGCAATTCGGCGGACACAAGATACATTCTGCTAAATAGAAATTTCTGATACTATCTTTCTAATGTCTACAAAGTACAAAGCAACCATAGGCCTCGAAATCCACGCCGAATTAAAGACGGCGACAAAGATGTTCTGTGATTCAAAGAACGATCCTTTTGAGTCCAAGGCAAACGAACATGTCTGTCCTATTTGTATGGGGCATCCGGGAACATTGCCTGTGATAAATAAAAAGGCAGTTGAATCTGTGCTTCGTGTTGGAGTTGCGCTTGGGTCCGAGCTCGCCGATTTCACCGAATTTGATCGAAAGAATTATTTCTACCCTGACATTCCAAAGGGCTATCAGCTTTCACAGTATAAATATCCTCTCGTTAAAGGAGGGGAGCTTGGAGGTGTAAAAATAACTCGAGTTCATCTTGAAGAAGACACCGCTTCGTCTACACATGATGATGGCGATTATTCTCTTGTCGATTTCAATCGAGCAGGGGTGCCTCTTATGGAACTCGTTACGGAACCAGTAATTCATTCTGCGGAGGAAGTGGGGAATTTCGGGCGAGAACTTCAGCTCCTTCTTCGAACGCTCGGTGTATCAGAAGCGAACATGGAGAAAGGCGAAATGCGCCTTGAAGTAAACGTATCAATCTCAGATACAGATAAACTTGGCACCAAAGTCGAAGTGAAGAACATTGGCTCATTTAAGGCAGCTGAAAAGGCTACAGAGTACGAAATCGCCCGTCATATTGAAGTCCTTGAATCAGGTGGCAAAATCGAGCAGGAGACTCGCGGGTGGGATGATAATAAGGGTAAGACTATAAGCCAGCGAAAGAAAGAAGACAGCCATGATTATAGGTATTTTCCGGATCCAGACCTTCCAAAGCTTAAGATTTCTGAGATTCCTGAGTTCTCATTTGAAAAGCTCAAAGCGAGTCTTCCTGAACTCCCGTGGGAGAAGCGAAAACGTTATACCAATCTTGGACTTAAAACTACGGACGTTTATATATATGTAACTATTCCTGAGGTAGGTGCGTTTTTCGAGGCGGTTGCAAAAGCGCTCGGTGACAAAAAAGAATCTGTTCTTCTTGCATCAAATTACATTTCGTCAGACCTTCTTGGTCTTATAAAAAAGAAGCACGGCGAAGGAAAAGAAAAAGAAATATCAAACCTTCCATTCGGCCCAGGTGAATTTTCAAAACTCATCACTATTATTGAAAAGAAAACTGTTTCTTCTCGAGGTGCAAAAGACGTTCTCGCCATAATGTTTGAAAAAGGGGGCGATGCAGAAAAAATCGCAAACGAAACAGGTCTTGTTCAGAAATCAGATGAAGGAGCGATAAAGAAAATGGCTGAAGAGCTTATTGCTGAGAATCCAAAAGCGGTTGATGAGTACAAGGCAGGTAAAGCAGCGTCGCTTATGTTCCTTGTTGGTCAGGGAATGAAGAAATCGAAAGGTTCGGCCAATCCGGAGGTTCTCAAATCAGCACTCCTTTCACTTCTCTCATAAAATCAATCTATGAAAAAAGCAGTTATAGTTTTTTTGACGGCGTTTATCATTGGATGCGCCGTTTTTTTGTATGTAAGAAATGAAACGTGGCTTGAAGTTGTGGATACTAAAGTCGCTGAACCTCAAATAGATATCACTATCAAAGGAACGCCTTTTAAAGCCATTGTAAGAGATACCCCTGCAACTCGGGCAATGGGGCTAAGCGGTCGCGAACCTCTTAGAGAGAACGAAGTAATGCTCTTCGCTTTTCCAAATGTCGGCACCTGGGGTATCTGGATGAAAGATATGAAATTTTCTATTGATATTCTTTGGCTTGATAGAGAAGGGGTGATCGTACATATCGAAAAAAATGTTTCCCCGGAGACATATCCGGCTATTTTCTTTCCAAAAAACGAATCACTTTATGTGGTTGAGCTTAACGAAGGAGATGTAAATCGAATCGGTGTATCACTTGGTGACAAGATTTCGTTTGACCGAGAAGTTCCGGTGGGAAAATAATTTATGCGTAATTTTTCGGTGGGAAAGAATCGCGCGAAGGCGATTTTTTTTGTCACAAAATGTGGATAATGCAGCATTCTCATTTTTCTTTGTCAGCGACTTTTAAAATTTTTATAAAGAACGCTCCAAACGATACCTTAAATAGCGAAGAGTTAAGCGCTTATTTGTGTGTCGCAAAAAATTCATCTTTACAATAGAACCTCGGCGTTTCGTCGTGAAAATTTTCGCATAAAAATATTCTTTTTACTCTTTTGCTCGTGTAAAATGAACCCACATTAATTTAGGGTAAAAATTATTAACGTTATAAGCAGCAACTGTTCATGAATATCTTCATCACCAAACGAGACGGCACCAAAGTCCTTTTCAACGCCGACAAGATCAACAAATCTATCGAGCGTGCAGCACAGGGTCTCTCTAATCCTGTAGCTCTCGTGACTCAAGTTGCTACTGATACGCGCGTTACCCTCTATGATGGAATGACAACCGAAGAACTGGACAAGGCTACCATCAATGCTGCGATCCAAAATATTAAAGATGATACCGATTTTGATAAAGTTGCTACGAGACTTCTCCTTAAAGTTATATATAAAAAGGTTTTTGGTGATTACGATACCGAGGATACTAATGATCTTAAGGCAAAACATCGCCAAGGCTTTCTTGAATACATAAAAAGGGGGGTTCTTGAGAACAGGCTTCACCCAAATCTCCAGTCAAAATTTGATCTTAATCGCTTGGCTGATGCTCTTGATATCGCGCGAGACGATCTTTTCCTCTATTCAGGTCTCGACGGTCTCATCAACCGATATGCGATTAAAGATATGAAGCAGGGGCCAACCGAAACTCCTCAGTATCTTTTCATGCGTATCGCAATGGGACTTTCTTATAACGAAGAAAATCCTACCGAGTGGGCGATCAAGTTCTACGACAAAATGTCGAAGCATGAATTCATCGCAGGAGGTTCGACTAATCTTGCGGCAGGAACAAATAAGCCTTCTCTTTCAAACTGCTTCCTTCTCGAGATACACGACGACATGTCTCACATCGCAAAGTCTGTCTCAGACGTCATGCTTCTTTCAAAAGGTTCTGGAGGAATCGGTGCATCAGTGACCAAGCTTCGCGCAACAGGCTCACCGCTTAAATCAAACTTTGGAGGCGCATCAACTGGTCCAACACCTTTTGCAAAAATCATCGACACCGCTATTCGAGCGATTGCTCGAGGAGGCAAGAAGAAGGGTGCTCTCTGTTTCTATATGGAAAACTGGCACCTCGACTTCCCAGAGTTTATCGACTGGAAGCACAATGCCGGTGACGACTACATGAGAATGCGAACTGCAAACACTGCAGCATTCCTTTCAGATGAATTCATGAAGCGTGTTATTTCTGGCCAAGATTGGTACATGTTTGACCCAGCAGAAGCGAGTGAATTAAACGAGCTTTACGGTTCTAAGTTCTCTGAAAAGTATAAGGAATATGTTGCAAAGGCAGAGCGAGGCGAGCTTCGAACATACAAGAAGATGCCTGCAAGCGAGCAGTGGAGGCTTATTTTGACGGCTCTCCAGTCTACATCACACCCTTGGATTACCTGGAAAGACCCAATCAATCTCCGAGCTCTCAACAACAATACGGGTACGATTCACATGTCGAATCTTTGTACTGAAATTTGTCTTCCTCAGGACAAAGACAATGTTGCTGTTTGTAACCTCATCTCAGTAAACCTTGCCGCACACGTTTATAATAAAGAGGTAAATTGGTCACGCCTCGAAGAGTCTGTTCGATTTGCTGTTCGCCAGCTCGACAACCTCATCGATATAAATCAACTCCCAATTCCAGAAGCAGCAAAATCTGACAGGGAAAACCGTGCTATTGGACTAGGTGTCATGGGTCTTGCAGATGTATTTGAAAAGCTAGGTCTCGCATACGATTCGGAACACGCATGGGATTTCTCAGACAGGATTTTTGAATTCGTTTCATACATGGCAATCGACGAGTCAGCAAATCTTGCTCAGGCTCGTGGCTCATACCAGAACTTCCAAGGTTCACGATGGTCAAAGGGAATGGTTCCTGTTGATACCATTAAAGAGCTTGAGGCAGATCGTGGTCGACCTGTCACTGTTTCAAAGGAGTCAAAGCATAAGGGTCTCAACTGGGATCTCTTGAGATCAAAGGTTAAGAGGGGGATGCGAAATGCGACTCTCATGGCCGTTGCTCCAAACGCAAATATCGGTCTTGTTGCAGGAACCACTCCTGGTATGGACCCTCGATTTGCTCAGGTCTTCTCTCGAAACAAAATTTCCGGTAAGTACATGGACATCAACCAGAACCTCGTTAAAGATTTAAAGAACATGGGTATTTGGGAGAAGGTTCGAGAATCTATCATTGAAAGCCAGGGAGATATTTCAAACATCGACGAAATTCCAAAGCACATTAAAGACGTCTACAAGACATCATTTACCACTTCTCCTTACGCATTCATCGAAGTCGCTGCTCGTGCACAGAAGTGGATCGATCAGGCAATCTCTCGAAACATGTATCTCGAGACTCGAGATATCGACGAGACGATGAAGATCTATACTGCAGCATGGGAGAAGGGAGTTAAGACGACATATTACCTTCACATGAAGCCTCGACACACCGCAGAGCAGTCGACCGTTCGTGTAAATAAAGCAGAGAAGATGGGTAAGGTAGGATTTGCAGCGGTTTCATCAACAATGGGTGCACAGAAACCAGCGTTCAGCGCTCCTCTCCAGAAATCTCTTGATATAGTAGAACCTGCTCCGATGGTCACCCCTGCAGCTCCTGTTATTGAATTAAAATCAGAGCCTGTTCAGGAACAGTTTAAAGCACCGGCGCCAACACCTGCAGTTTCGTGGAGTATTCCAAAGGTAGAAGTTAAGATGGTTCCTAAAGTAGAAGTAAAGCCAGAGGTTAAAGTTGAGACAAAAGCCGGATATCAGTCTCTTGCAGATCTCGCATTGCATGTGCCAAAATCATCCGATACAGTTCAGGGCGAAAAAGAGGCGTCGGCATTCAAGGTAGTAAACGGACGCAGGGTATTTGCCTCATCAGACCCATCAGAAGACAATATCTGCGATTCTTGTCAGTAATCAGTTTTCGTAACTTAAAAAATCAGTTTTAAATCAGGAAAGTACAAATCCTGTATAAGTCTTAACGACTTTTTGCTCGTACCCCCGCGTTCTTTAGGGGAGAGAGACTTTTGATCGACGCTCTTTTTCGCCCCAAACCGGCGTTTTAGGTGCGACAATATTTTGGCTTATGTCGCAACTAGCGTTGTATTTTGGAAGGCGTAGAATGGGTGCCACTTCATTAAGAGTTTTAATCACCAATTCCCAATGCCACTAATCGGAAAAGCATCGCCAGAAGACGTAAATCTACATCCGCTCAATTATAAATGGGCGTATGATCTTTATAACCAGGCTGTTCGAAACACTTGGTTCCCGCACGAGATTGCCCTCAAAGAGGATCTCGAAGACTGGGCAAAAATGACTGAAGACGAGCGACATGCGGTCAAATTCCTCATGGCCTTCTTTAATCCTGCTGAGCTTATCGTTAACCGATCTCTTGCTCTCGGAGTATATCCATACCTCAAATCTCCTGAGTGTCACCTTTATCTCGCAAAGCAGATGTGGGAAGAGGCGAACCACTGCGTAGCGTTCGAGTATGTGCTCGAAACATTCCCGTTTGATCGAGAGAAAATCTTCTCACTCCATCTCGGTGTTCCATCAATGCAGGCAAAAGAGGCGTACATAAACAAGTACATGAAGAGGATGATGGACGACCGACTCGACATTGATACTCCAGATGGCAAGAAGGACTTTATCCGAAACCTCGTTGCGACAAATATCGTGATGGAAGGAATCTGGTTCTACTCTGGTTTCATGGTTGCCCTCTCGTTCCGCCAGCGAAACCAGCTTCGAAACTTTGGTTCAATGATCAACTGGGTTATTAGGGATGAGTCACTTCACCTCAAGTTCGGTATGACGCTCATTCATAATATTCTCGAGGAAAACGCAGTTCTTCTCACCGAAGATTTTGCCACCGAGATTCGAGACATCATTATTGAAGGTGTAAATCTCGAGGTTAATTACAACAAGGATTTGTTCCCGAATGGTATTCTCGGACTCAACGCTGAATATGTTAATCAGTACGTTATGTATGTCTGTGATCGACGATTGGAGGAGCTAGGCCTTCCGAAATATTATAATGTTACGAATCCGGCAAAGTGGATGTCCACTGCAACCGATGTTTTCGAGCTCGTGAACTTCTTCGAGGCTCAGAATACTTCGTATGAAGTAGATAGCGGTGGTAAGAAACACTAGAATAGAAAAACTCCGGCGATAAGCCGGAGTTTTTCATTGTGTCTGTACCGTTAAGCCGAATTTTGTCGTGGACGGTCATTTATCTGGGGAGGGTATTGCTACCGACCTCGAGCGGCACTCTCATCTTGCGATGAGCACGGCCTTGCACATAGGTAAGGATTTAGCCGTTGCACCCTCATATTTCTATGAGGACTATCCCGAAGGATATCTCTCTTCTTTCGTCGAGAGCCGTTTCTGTTCGCACCTCTTAGGTTGCCCTAGGCGGGTGTTACCCGCTACCGTGCTGCAGCCATATATTTCTATATGGGCATGTGTTCGGACTTTCCTCCAGCTTAAGTAAATAAGCCGGCGACCGTCTAGTACAGGCTCACAGGTTATACACTCTTTTTCCACTTAAAGCCAGCCCTAAAACGATTGATGTAACATGTCTGCTTCTATATAATGTAGGGCATTAACCCTTAAGCAACACACATGGCCATTTTTAGTGCACAGACAACACCGAGCCGGTCTTCTGGACTTGATCGAATTTCGTTCATTGTTCTGCAAGTAACGCTCTTTTTGACTCCGATATTTTTTATTCCGTCACTTTCCGTTCCGCTTCAGACAGGTAGGGCGGCTTTCATCCTCTATGGAATCGTAATCGCATTCATCATCTGGTCGATTGCGAGGCTCAAAGACGGACAGTTTGAGGCTCCAAGGTCTCTCTTCTATGCGGGAGCAGGGGTTCTTGCTGTGGCCTATGCAGCTTCAGCGCTTCTCTCTGCAAACCAGGCTGTTTCATTGGCTGGTTCAGGGTTGGAACTTGGAACACTCGCGTTTTTCCTACCATCACTTGTTCTTTTTGCGATGGTTCCTCTTGTAACGAAGACTAAAGAGCAGATTTTCTATTCATACGCTACACTCTTGGGCTCATTCTTCCTTGTGGCTCTTTTCCACGTCATCCGATTTGTTTTCGGTGCAGATGTTCTTACTTTCGGAATCTTCACTTCAGCTACAGCGAACATCATTGGTAAGTGGAATGACCTCGGCATCTTCTTCGGTCTTGGAGCACTTCTCTCGGTTATTACTCTCGAGAAAGCTACACTTTCGAAACTCTTCAAGATTCTTGTGTATGTTGCTTTCGTTCTCTCGCTTGTAATGCTTGTTGTGATCAATTTCGGCCCTGTGTGGATCACGCTCGCAGTTCTTTCTCTCATCTTCATTGTCTACAAACTCTCGTATGACAAGCAGGAAGGTGCTTTGGGTGCCAATGTCCCTTATCACGCTCTCATCGTACTTATTCTCTCAGTACTCTTTATTTTCGCTGGTGGAAAGCTTTCATCTCTCATTGCGGACAACCTTGGTACTTCTCAGGTAGAGGTTAGGCCGTCGTGGGGTGCAACCTTCGATATCGCTGGATCAGCGCTCAGGGAGGATCCGTTTTTCGGAGTTGGACCTAATCGATTCTCTTCAGAGTGGCTTGCTAATAAGCCTGAAGGAATTAACAGTACTCTCTTCTGGAATGTTGATTTCAATTACGGTATTGGATTCTTGCCAAGCTTCATCGCGACGACCGGTATCGTAGGATCTTTGGCAGCACTTGCATTCGTAGTCCTCTTCCTCATGCTTGCTGTTAAAGCGCTTTTGAGGCAGGGTGCATCACCATTCTCTCGCTATCTCGTACTTTCATCTCTCTTTGCGAGCGTCTACCTCTGGGTATTCTCTGTAATATACGTTCCGAGTGCAGCGATCTGGATTCTGACGCTTATGCTTTCAGGACTCTTTATTGCCTCAGCTCGAGAGGATGGTGTGATCGCAAACCGATCATTCTCTGTTCTCAATAGGCCAGCGGCAAGCTTTGTCTCAGTACTCCTTACGATCCTTGCGCTTATTGCTGCAGTTTCGTTCGCTTACTTTGTCACGGTAAAACTTATTGCTAACACGTCATTCCAGAAGGGAGTTGTTGAAATCAACACATCTGGCAATCTAGATGCGGGCGAGAAGGCTATTATGTCAGCAATCAACCTTTCTCCAAGCGATACGTTTTATCAGTCTCTCTCAGAACTTTATCTCGTAAGGATAAACAACCTCTTCCAGAATGAGACTATTGCTCAGTCAGAAGCGCAGGCTCAGTTCCAGAATCTTCTTGGAGGCGCTATTCAGGCAGCACAGCTTGCAGTAGCATATGACCCTACGAACTACCAGAACCATCTTACTCTTGGACGAGTATTTGAGGCTGTTGTTCCTCTTGAGATTGAAGGTGCATATGACAATGCAAAGAAGACATATGAAGCTGCTCTTGCGGTAAATCCTGACAGCCCAGAAATATATCTTGTTCTCGCCCGACTAGAAGTAGCAAACAAGAATAATGATGCTGCAAAGGAATACATCACGAAGGCTCTCGAAAAGAAGAATGATTACGCTGATGCAATCTTCCTTCTTTCACAAATTCAGATTTCTGAGAATGATGTAGTAAACGCTATCAACTCGGTATCAGCTGTAGCAACACTCAATCCTCAGGATTCAGGAATCTTCTTCCAGCTTGGACTTCTCTATTACAACCAGAAGAATTACCAGAATGCTGCTCTTGCTCTCGAACGGGCTGTCACTCTTAACTCTCAGTATGCGAATGCACGATACTTCCTCGGTCTTGCATATTACGAGCTCAAGGACACCGCTCGATCGCTTGCTCAGTTTAAAGAAATTGAGAAAACCAATCCTGAGAACGAAGAGGTCAAGGCGATTATTGCTAACCTCGAAGCAGGAAGGGCACCAATTGCTCCAGCTACTAATCCTGTAAGGACAGGGAATCTTCCGGTAAAGGAGACGACAACTAAGGAAACAATTTAGTCTCAGTCATTTAAAAGCCGTGCCTAAAGTGCGGCTTTTGCTTTCAAAAACACTGAAAATGCTATAATCAGAGCCAAATGGTTAAGAGAATTTTATCTTTTGTGAACAGGGAGATTGGTGGTCTTCACGAAGCTGCGTACTTGCTCGCGCTTTCGTCAATTGCGTCTCTTCTGTTCGCGCTTGTTCGCGATCGGCTTTTAGCACATCTTTTGGGGCCGGGTCCGACGCTCGATGTGTATTATGCTGCTTTTCGTATTCCTGATTTTATATTTGTTTCTGTTGCATCTCTTGTTTCGACTTCGATACTGGTTCCTTTTTTAATTGAATCAAGGCAGAAGGGAGAGGGGGAGTTAAAGGTTTGTATACAGAGTCTCTTTTCATCATTCTCGTTTCTCATACTTATTGTATCGGCGCTCGCATATGTGTTCATGGAGCCGTTGCAGAGACTACTTTTCCCGAATCTGTTTGCCGGAGGTCTTGGTGATGACCTTGTAAGCACCTCGAGAATACTTCTGCTATCCCCGATATTGCTTGGTTTCGGAAGTTTCTTTACGTCGATAACACAAATCCGTAATAGATTTATTGCCTATGCTATAGCGTCACCGCTTTATAACATCGGAATAATCATCGGTATCGTCGCGTTCTTGCCAAGTTTTGGAATAGGTGGTCTTGCTATGGGTGTGGTTTTGGGCGCATTGTTTACGGCGCTGTCGCAGATTCCAATGGTCTCCAAAGACGGGCTATTTCCAAAATTTTCTATGAGATTTGAGTGGGGGAGAGTTTGGACTGTGGCAAAGCTTGCCGTTCCTCGTACGATAACTCTTTCGTCACAGCATCTAACTACGCTTGGTTTAGTTTCCTTTGCATCGTTCTTGGGGGCAGGTTCTATTTCGATTTTCAATCTGGCCTCTAACCTTCAGTCGGTACCTCTTTCAATTATTGGTGTAAGTTATGCGTCTGCCGCTTTTCCCGTTCTCGCAAAACTCATGAGTGAGGGTAATCGTGGGGCTTTCTTGGATAAGATGATTTCGGCTGCGAAGCATATTATTTTTTGGTCGGTTCCTCTCACAGCACTTTTTGTTGTACTTCGTGCACAGATTGTGAGGACGGTATTAGGATCAGGAGAATTTAGCTGGTCTGATACAAAACTAACAGCAGCGGCGCTCGCGTTGTTTGTTTTGTCGGTTGTGGGGCAAAGTCTTATGCTGCTGTTCGTCAGATCATTTTATGCAGAAGGAAAAACTGCAAAACCTTTGATTATAAATGCGGTATGTGCGATTGCTACGCTCGGTATAGGATATTTCTTGCTGAAATTATATTTTGCGTCAGCCATGTTTAGGTACTTCGTCGAAGCACTTTTGAGAACGGAAGGAGGAGCGGACTCTTCTGTCCTTATGCTTCCTCTCGCGTTTAGTATCGGCACGGTTTTAAACCTTATTCTTCATTGGAGGGCTTTCTCAAAAGATTTTTCAGGCTTTACTTCGCCAGTTATGAAGACAGCGTTTCAAACGCTAAGCGCTTCTATAATAGGCGGGTATGTGGCGTACGGAGCGCTTCATTACTTCGATGGTATTTTTGACATAAATACTACGGTGGGTGTATTTCTTCAAGGTTTGTGTGCGGGTGTTGTTGGTCTTTTGGTTATCGGTCTTATTTTGTATCTCTTAAAGAGCAAAGAGTTTGTGGATATTAAAGAGGCATTCAAGAAGAGAGTATGGAAAGTGGATGAGGCGTCGCTTGATAAGTTACCATCGTAAGACGAAAGAGGGATTGTCTCTCGTTCCCGTCCTCGACTCGAATCCGTCAAAGAAAGCCTTGACGGATTCTTCGTCTGCGGGGAACTCGATACAAGTCCTCTTTCTTATACTTCAATAAAAAGAAAACCCACCGAAGCGGATTTTCCGCGAGGGTGGGGCTAATTCGAGCCTATGCCGCGTTAATGAGTGGGCGAAGCTCCTTTTGCAAGTCTGGATACGATTCCATCATTTTTTCAACAAAGAGACCGAGATGACCATGAGTAACTTCAACATGTTTCATCTTCATCATTTTCGAGCCATATTCAGATGAATAATATGATGTTGGTAGCTCTCTGTCCCCGCAATTAAAACTTGCCTTGAGGCGACCATCGGAGTCTGATAGTAGAATCCATATGTAGTCTTCAGTGCGGTTTGCTTTGGTCCGAATTATCCAGTGCACCGTATTACGGCATGAGCGCATGTGTGCTAAACAAGGCATTCCAAGAATCATGTTGATCACTTGATCAATCTCTGTGCGCCTTCGGTCTATGTTCCGGGAGCCTTCGATAAGCTTTTTTACGAGTCGCCCTTTAAACTTCCTGACGAACCATTGAATGAGTTTATTCATGATGTTTCCTTGTCTCTAAGTTGCCATCTCTGGCGTTTATGTCGATTGGCATCTCTGCCCGGATTCAGATTCAACAATACCATTTTAATTTAAAAAGTCAATATGTGTGCTACGGCCTAAAATAAGGGCAAAATTGGCAAAATCGGGCTAGTTGTGGTATTTTAGTCCAACCGATGGATATCTCGAAAATACGAAATTTCTCGATCATAGCCCACATAGACCACGGCAAATCCACTCTGGCCGATCGTTTGCTTGAGATAACGGGCACAATCGAGAAGCGAAAGATGCAGGAACAAGTCCTCGACTCGATGGAACTTGAACGAGAGCGTGGTATCACTATAAAAATGCAGCCGGTACGCATGAAGCATACGGTCGACGGCGTCGATTATGTGATGAACCTCATCGACACACCGGGGCATATCGACTTCTCGTATGAAGTCTCGCGAGCGCTCAAAGCGGTGGAGGGATCGATACTTCTCGTCGACGCGACGCAGGGAGTCCAGGCACAGACACTCACGACCCTTAACATGGCTCGCGAGTCGGGCCTCGTCATCATTCCAGTTATCTCTAAGATCGACTCTCCTTTGGCGCGAATCGACGAAGTGAAGATGGAGATCGCACAGCTCCTCAATATCGACATGGATCTTATTCTTGGAGTATCTGGAAAAACAGGCGAAGGTGTACCTGAACTCCTCAAAGAACTCGTGAAACGCGTGCCGTGTCCAAAGACCGAGTCGGGCGACAAGGACTTCCGCTCGCTCGTCTTTGATTTCCAGTATTCGAACCATCGTGGCGTTACTGTCTATACCAGAGTTATGGACGGCTCCATCAAGAAAGGAGATACGGTGTTGTTCCGCGTTTCTGGGGAGACATTTATTGCAAACGAAGTGGGAATATTTGCACCAGACGAAACTCCTCGGGAATCACTTTCCGCTGGAGAGATCGGTTATATTGTTACTGGGGTTAAGGAACCGGGTATCGCATCAGTGGGAGACACTATAACTCTCGTACGTTCGACTTTGCCTCCGCTCGCTGGTTACATGAAACCGTCTCCGGTCGTGTGGGCATCTATTTATCCTGAAAGTCAGGATGACCTGACTCTTTTGCGACAGGCGCTTGGAAGGCTCTCACTTTCAGACTCCGCTTTTACATACGAAGAAGAATCATCAGGAACCCTCGGACGCGGATTCCGTTGCGGATTCCTTGGAATGCTTCATCTTGAAATCATTACCGAGCGACTTCGCCGCGAATTTAATCTCAATCTTGTCGTCACCACACCTTCGATCACCTACGAAGTGACCACGAAAAATGGTAAGAAGACGGTCGTCTATTCACCGTCACTTTTCCCTGATGAGGGCGAGATCTCACTTATCGAAGAGCCGTGGGTAGAGCTCAAGATCATAACGCCGAACGATTATATCGGCCCTTTGACTCAGATTATTTTCGAGCACGAGGGTAGTGCTGATCATATGGACACGTGGGGAGCGGGCAGAACCTCAATTACCGTGAACATGCCTCTTCGCGAGCTCATGCGAAACTTCTTCGACAAGGTAAAGTCCGTCTCGTCTGGCTACGCATCTATTTCATACAAGCCGACCGATACGAAGGTTGCTGACGTGCAGAGGCTCGACATCCTCATCGGAGAGGAGGTTATCCCGGCATTCACCCGAATTGTCGCTAAAAGCCGCGCGTACGATGAAGCCGAGGCTGCCGTTATTAAGCTCGAAGAGATTTTGCCAAAACAGATGTTCGTTACCAAGATCCAGGGCAAGGCAGGTGGACGAATCCTTGCGTCTCGAAGCAAAGAAGCTCTTAAAAAGACAGTTACCGCACATCTTTCAGGAGGAGACATCAGCCGAAAGAAGAAGCTTTGGAATATCCAGAAAGAAGGAAAGAAAAGAATGCTTGAACGAGGGCAAGGAGACATCAATATTCCTCAGGAGGTGTTTGTGAAGATGATGAGGATGGGAGAGTAGATTTCTTAAAACAAGGCATTTCAAAAAGATCGACAACTTTCCTGCGATTTTTCGATGGGGATATGTATTTGTGAATAAGATAAAATTCATGGTTTTTGCATTCATGATATAATTTGTAGGTGAAATCTAGATATCTCGCAATTTTCATTGCATTGTTGTGCGCTGCCTCTGCTTTAAGCCTATCTTCTGGAGATGTTTTTGCCGCAGCAACAACATCGATTGGTCAGAATGGAATCGTGTGGACATTCAATTCGTCTGTAACGTACGGTCAGTTCGCAAACGGTGACTATTGGGTACTCGCACCGGTTACTATTACATCCGTTACTCCTGACTTCACGGGGACTCTACATGGTCTCCAGGAGAATCCAACAGTAAACGGCGATCAAAGTCTCGATAATGGGGTTGGGAGCTTTAATGCAAGTCTGGCGCCAGCGTTACCTTACACAGTGAATGCTACGACATCGCTTGTAAAAGTAATTAGTCGTACCGTAAACAGGGGTACGGGAGGAAATGGTTGTGAGCACGCGAGTGACTCTGATAGAAATTGTATAAAAAACGCATCGGTTCTTACAGTGCTGGGTTCTCTTCCTTTGAATGATGGAATAAATTATTTTCGGCCGACATTTATCGGTTCCTCAAAGCAACTTTTGAGTACGACTAGTATCGATTACGGCTTACTCTCTTCGCTTAGTGCAACTGCCGCGGCAAGTACATATAATCATGCGTGGGTAATTTCAAATTTTTCTGGACCGTATTTAGACTTTTATAGTGCACCATCGAGCCAGGCGCTACACCCAAAGGATTATATGCCTGCGTACGGAGGTGATTTTGGAGTGCATACTGCGAATGCTGCTTTAGCGCTTGCTGTTGGTAGTATGGACGCGACAAAGAGAGAGGCTGTTAATAAATATGTGCAAGCGGGAATCGATCTCTATCACCAAATGAGTGGTACCAATTGGACCCATAATGGAGGTCATGCCAACGGCAGATTTTTGCCTATCGTATATGCGGCAACTCTTCTTAATAACTCAACTATGCTTACAACCTTAAGCACAGTGCCTGATGTGAGATTTGGAGAATCTGGTGCGCTCTTTTGGACAGAGAAACCATACGGAAACGGGCGTAAGGTTCTTTTCGGTGCTACGCCATCAGGTGATGCTGAATTTGAATACTGGAAAGTTGTTGATACAGACACTGGTTTTCGTACAGCGAAAGATCCTTACGGCATGATTGATGGAGGTACCGAACCAGCTTCACCATACCAAGTCACCGGAAACTCAATGATATGGAAAGGAATTACCTTGGCATTACGGCTCATACCTGAAAGTCTTGAAACCGCACCTTTTATTGAAAGACTGGTTCGATATTCTGATAGATGGGTAACGGTCGGTGCTCAGGCTCAACCGGACACTTGTGCTCCATTTGATGGCAATATCGCAAACTATGGTATCACCTTCGGCCCGAACGGAAGTGGTGGTTGTATACCGGACACAAATCCTGCTGATGGCACAGGACGTTTTCCAAATAATCATGGTGATTTTCAGGATAATGGTGGAAACCAAAGTGACATGGTGAATCAAATGTGGACTTCGTACTCTAGTACGCTTGGGGACTTGTTGCCACCTTTGATTTCTAATGGTGCGCCAACAACAACGCTTGCCTCGTCAGTTACATCAACAGTTATATCGGTCTCTACCGACGAAGCGGCAACATGTAAATATTCAACATCAGCGTCTGCTTCATATGCCGCAATGACCGTGTTTTCGACAACAGGCGGAACAAGTCACTCATCAACTGTGACAGGTCTTACTCCTGATACGACATATACGTATTATGTAAAGTGTGAGGACGGCTCTGGGAATACCACGGTCGAAAATTACTCTTTCTCTTTCAATATCAATAATCCTTACTCGCTTTCAGATAGACTGATTCTTCATTATACGTTCGATAACGCTAATATGATTGACCTTACTACGGTTGATGACCTCAGTGCATCGAGCTCAAACGGAACATTCGTCAACGGAGTCGCTACTACTACTGGTCAGGTGAATCAGGCGGCATCGCTTGATGGAATAAACGACTACATCTCAACGGGCGGCATGCTCGCAACCACCAGTGTTTCAGTTGCAGTGTGGACCAAGAACAATTCATCTTCGATAGCAACCAGGCAGGGTATTGTTGTGAGGGGAAATAACACCGGAACTGTCAGTCAGGCAAGATTTGGTCTTTATTCACAATTCGGTCCTGCTCAGTTTCATGCCGGAAACGGTGGGGGTGTGGTGACTGCACAAACCACTATTGTTGACTGGTCTCAGTGGCATTACCTTGTCGGTACTTTTGACATTACTACAGGTACGGCAAAAATTTACGTTGACGGAGCATTGGCAAATACGAGTGCTGCTAGCAGTACGTTCGGTGCGACGCTAAACAATTCCATAGATACTCCAAAGATTGGAGCAAACGGTCGAACATCTTCCGATTACTGGGCGGGACTTCTTGATGATGTTCGGGTTTGGGATAGGGCCATTTCAGCTACCGAAGTAGAAACTTTGTACAGTAGTATGCTGCCTGATGCGACTGCTCCTACAGTAGCCATAACCGCACCGTCTGCCTCAGCTACTATTTCCGGAGTAAGTGTGTTGACCGCAAGCTCCTCTGATGCTGTTGGTGTTGTTGGGGTTCAGTTCAAGAGAGGAGGTAACACACTTATAGGTTCCGAAGATACAACTTCTCCATATATTGCAACACTCGATACTACGGCCCTTTCAGACGGCACTTATTCACTTACTGCGGTTTCTCGAGATGCGGCCGGTAACTATGCGACGTCTTCTTCGGTTTCAGTGACGGTCGACAACACAGCCCCGATCACTTCTTCATTAGCAGTATCCACTACTACGACTACCGCAACAGTAACCTGGTCAACCGACGAGGCGGCTAGGGGTCAGGTTGAATATGGATTAACTTCAAGCTATACAGCTTCTACTAGCATAGCAATCGATGCGAGTTACATAACATCTCATTCTGTTAATGTAAGTGGTCTTTCTGCGGCTACAACCTATCACTACAGAATTGTTTCTTTTGACGCGGCGGGAAATCGTAGAAATGGTAGCGATGGAACGTTCACAACAGCAGCAAATTTACCGACTGTTACAACTCAGGCTGCGTCATCGATTTCTGCAACGTCGGCTGTTCTTAACGGAAATATTACTGCTACAGGAGGTGCAAATCCTACGGTTCGTGGATTTGCCTACGGTACGGTGGCGAGTCTCTCGACAGTTATTGCAACTACAAGTTCTTCAGGATCTTTCTCGACGGGTGCTTTTACGGATACTCCTACAATCTCTTGTAATACGACATATTATTTCCGTCCGTACGCTACAAATTCAGCAGGTACCTCATATGGGTCAATCGTTTCTTTTACCACGAGCGCGTGTCCTCAGTCTAACGAAGAAGAGCAGGTTACGACTTCGCAGTCATTTTCAGGGACATCTGCTTCTCGAAGGCAGGCAAACATGGCTAATAACCAACCAAAAGTTTCAGTCAATTCAAGTATTCCATCTCTGTCTTCATTTATTGAAACACTTATAACATTGGGTGTGATTCCGGCTGATAAAGTATCTCTAGCTCGTGCGGCTGTTTCTGTAACTCCCGCTGCTTCGAAATCTTCATTTACCCGGGATTTACAACTTCATGATAGAGGTGAGGATGTAAAAGCTCTCCAAAATTTCCTAATATCAAAAGGATACCTTCCTTCAGGAAATAATATTGGTATATTCGGACCCATGACCTTCTCCGCATTAAAGAAGTACCAAGCTTCCGTCGGACTTCCTTCAACTGGCTATTTCGGACCTAGGAGTCGAACGATGGTGTCTCAATAAAAAATCCGTCACTAGGACGGATTGAGGGTTTGTTCTATATAGCTGGTGAAGGCTTTACTTTTCCTTAGCCTTTTCCACTTCGGGAGTCTTGCGAACGGGGATTTTCGAGTTGTACCGAATCGATCCATGATCTCCCATTTGTTTGAAATCGAACGCGGCCGAGATGAGGGTATCCTCGGACCAGGTGTATTCCAAAACAGTGAACGTGCCCGTGAGTTCATTGTTGCCACGGCCACTTCCCGAGAAGTCGAGCCCGGCGCCAGTGGTCTGGAACGGAAAACGGGTTGCTTGGTAAGTTTTACCAACTTCGAGGACGTTGCTGGCCGGAGCTGCAAAACTCACTGTCCACCAATTGGGGCTATTGTCCAGTTTTTTGAAATTGAACTGGATTTGTTCGCGGACTGTTGTGTTCGGATACGGAACACGAGCTGCGATGGACCATTCTTTCGGTGTGATGAGATCGGTTTTACCTTGGCCAACCCAGGTTCCGGGTTCGCTGGTGTAATAAAATACAGTGGTCTGGGAATGACTCACGCACGCGAGAGCCATGAACAGGAAGGCGAGTATGGATTTCATAGTATAAGGAACAGAAGGCTATTTTGCATAAATAAAACATATTTGTCAAGTAATGTGTTTGTAACAAAAAACCGCACCACGTGCGGTTTTTTTGTTTGGTTTTATGAGAATAGAGAAGGCATCGAGAGCGCAATCATCGAAAGAATGATGAGAACTACTATGACGCCCCAGACGATGCTCATGGCCTTGCGGTGTTTTGGATTGAGAAGCATAGCGTGTTTGGTTACAAATGTATTATATTGTACGCATGAATGGTAGCGCATAATCGGCTTACTTTCAAACAGTATGAGGGAATTTCAGGAACGCAGACGGCTTAAAGAATTTTTTCACTCGCGTTATGCGATAGGGTTTCTTTTGCTTCTCATTATATTGCTCGTGAATGCTGTTTGGGGTATTAGGGTAAAGTATGAGAAAAGCAAAAATATGGCTGCCACTGCAGTTGTAGATTTGGAGGCTTTAAAAGAAAGAGAGAGGGTTCTTCGGGATGCGGTCGAAGCTTTAAATACCGAGGAGGGTAAAGAAAAAGAATTGCGGGATAGATTCGGAGTCGTTAAAGAAGGGGAAAGGATGATTATTCTTGTTGATGAGGAGGTAAAGGAGTCTCCTGCGGAAATCACAAAGAAAAGTTGGTGGTCAAAATTGTGGGATTAAATGAGGTTCTCGCATGATGAAAAAAATTGTTGCCTAATCGAAAGGTGTATAAGAATGTGTGTATAATATTGGTATGAAAAAAGTAGAAATATATTCAACCCCTGTTTGTAAATATTGTAGCCTAGCGAAAGACTTCTTTAAGAAGAATAATATCGAGTATACGGAACATAATGTTGCCGCAGATCAGGCAAAGAAAGAAGAGATGATCGAGAAGTCAGGCCAGCTTGGAGTGCCAGTAATTGATGTGGCGGGAGATATTGTTGTTGGATTCGATGAGAAGGTGCTCAAGCATCTCTTGGAGGTTAAATAAGAAAAATGCCCGCGCTGGCGGGTGTTTTTATGTGTGATATAGTCTTTTCTGTCACCCGATGGTTTGGGTGGAAAATATAGCTTTGCCCCCGTATGACTACATACGGCGGCGTCGCTCGGATAAAATGAGAAAGCGAAGACGTTTTCTCATTCCATCCTCGCTAGCCCCCGTAGTTCAATGGATAGAACGGCTCACTCCTAACGAGCAGATGTAGGTTCGATTCCTGCCGAGGGCACATATGACAAAAGCGCCGCAAGGCGCTTTTGTCATATGTGCCCGAGAGGACGCCTGGGAGGCGTCCGTGCAGGAATCGAACGCCGGAGCGGGACCTGCCAGTTTCTGGCGGGTGCGAGGCGGTGCCCAGGCAAATCCGAGCGACGGCGAGGATTTAGTCGAGGGAGATTCCTGCTGCATCCTGATATAATCAATACATGGAATCCCTCGAAACCCTCTCCTCGTTTTCTAACTGGATAGAACCAAATCTCGAAAAAGAGAAAGGCGAATTAAAACGCGCCGCTCGTGATTTTCTCGGCGATGAATCTCTCACACAAGAACTAGAGGAGACTTTAATAGGGACACCGCCAACCGAGCTCTCGGAATCCGATTGGGAAGCTTTGGAAAATACAGATTCATTCCATAACGTTCGCTTTGGTAGCGTGCATGATGCTCGAGAGATAACAGAAGAGTACAACGCTCTGCTCGATAAAGATTCAAAAAGAGATTTCGAAGCGCTTCTTGATGGTTTTATTGAAGTTAAAGCGATGGAGTCTCCGACGATAGTAAAAAAAGGGAAGAGACTTCATTTGATAAGTGGTAACACTCGTCTCATGATCGCTCGTGCCCTCGGTATCAAACCAAAAGTAATTATTGCTGAACTATAACGTACTATCACTATGAATATTGAAACTGCAGTACTTGGAGGAGGTTGCTTCTGGTGTACCGAGGCTGTCTTTAAAATGCTTAAAGGTGTTATATCTGTCATGCCTGGCTATGCAGGTGGTATAACTGAAAACCCAACATACGAAAGCGTCTCGGAAGGAAATACCGGTCATGCAGAAGTAATCGAAGTAAAATTTGATCCATCTATTGTTGCATATGAAGATCTACTCACTGTCTTTTTTGGTTCTCATGACCCTTCAACAAAGAATCGCCAGGGAGCTGATGTTGGTACCCAGTATCGTTCGATAATCCTCTATACAAGTGAGGCTCAGAAAGAAGCCGCTTTGAAAGCTATTGCTGAGATCAATGCTTCAAATTCCAAAGGTGACCCGGTTGTAACCGAAGTCGTACCCCTTACAAAATTTTACGGAGCCGAGGAATATCACATAGATTACTTTAATCGAAATAAAAATGCAGGATACTGTCAGCTCGTTATTAATCCAAAATTAGAAAAAGTTCAGCAAAAATTTTATAAACTCTTAGCCTAAATATATGGATAGAAAAGATATGCCAAAGACGGAAGGAGAGTGGAGAAAGAAGCTTTCAGCCGATGAGTACGCTGTATTGCGACAGAAGGGGACCGAGGCACCTTTTTCCGGCGCATATGTTCATGAAAAGAAAGACGGAGTTTACAGATGTAAGGCTTGTGGTAATGCATTGTTTGAATCGGGAACAAAATTCGACTCCGGTACCGGTTGGCCATCTTTTGATGATGCGATTCCTGGATCTGTCATATTGAAGGAAGACAGCACCTACGGCATGAAGAGGACGGAAGTGCTCTGTGCCAACTGCGAGTCTCATTTAGGACATATCTTTCCAGATGGTCCAACAAAGACCGGGAAACGCTACTGCATGAACTCTGTCTGTCTTGATTTAGAGGAAAAGGGTAAATAATGTTGAAAAACAGGCTCCGTTTTGATAGACTCTCCCCATGAACCCTGAAGAGAGAAAGATGCTCGAAGAGACTCGGGCTCTGGCTATAGAAAATCGGGAAATACTACGAAGTATTCAAAGGAATCTTCGAGTAAGCGCCGTATTCAAAGCCCTCTACTGGATCATAATAATCGGTGCGACGTTTGGTGCTTTCTACTTCATCAAGCCGTACGTAGATATTCTTAATGGAGGTTTCAGTGAGATAACAGGAGAACCTGTGGTTACCGAAGAATCCTTTACGCTCGGTGGCGCGATGGAAAATGTAAAGAATATCAAATCGATATTGGAGCAGTAAGTTTAAGTGGAATACAAACAAATACGAATGCTTGGATAGCTCAGTTGGTAGAGCACTTCCCTGAAGAGGAAGGGGTCCCCAGTTCGAGCCTGGGTCCAAGCACAACACGAAAATCGCCCTCTGTGGCGATTTTCTTATGTAATTGCGAGAGTATAATATTCCTATGTTTATCGAACGAAATATCTGCAACCCAGAGGCACGGTCGGGATGGATTGAAGTGATTGCTGGCTGTATGTTTTCTGGCAAGACTGAAGAGCTTATCAGGCGCCTTAACAGAAGTATGATTGCAAAACAGAAGGTGGCTATTTTTAAACCGGCAATTGATACTCGGTATCATGCGACATATGTCGTCTCGCATAATGCAAACAAAATAAAGTCTACACCAGTAAAATCATCGGCAGATATTGTCGCTCTTTCAGGGGATTGTGATGTTGTAGGTATTGATGAGGCTCAGTTTTTCGATCATGGCATTATTGATGTTGCCAATGAACTAGCAAATGCGGGTAAGCGTGTGGTTATCGCGGGTCTCGATATGGATTACACGGGCAAGCCCTTTGGCCCCATGCCACACCTTTTGTGTATCGCCGAATTCGTCACTAAAGTGAACGCTATTTGCTCTAAAACAGGCGAAATCGGCTCGTATACGTATCGATTGGAGGGTCAGAGTGATTCACAGGTATTAGTGGGCGAGAAGGAGGCTTATGAGGCTCGTGGACGACGTGCGTTTTTTGATGCAATGAAAGATAGGGGAGTTTATAAGGCGGTCGAGAAGTCTGTGTCAAAAAAATCGAAAGCGAAGGTGACGGTAAAGACTAAGGCGAAGTTAAAGAAATAAGACGCTAAACGAAATAAAGCCGCCAAGAGGCGGCTTTTTGTTGACTGCAATAGACCTGTGTGGTAATACCAAGTTTAGAGAATAGATAGAACAACCCAAATATAAGGAGTAATCATGCCAGTCTCGAGCTCTCTCGTTAAGGAACTGCTCTACGGTAAGAACATCGCACCGTCAACGCCTGCTACGTTCTTGTCCATGTGCGAATTGCACAAACAAGGGATCAGGCCCGAAGAATTTCGACCGCTCATCCCTATTACAGGAGGATCCAGTGTCGTAGGAGGAGATGCTTTCGGTGTCCTCTTATTCTGCGGCGACTGGATCCGTCTTTGTGAGGATGCTGGCTCCGATCCGAAAAACGCGATCATCTGCCTCGCTTCGAATTACGATGATCACCAGGGTATGGTGGCGCTCGCCCTCGAGGCGGCCATGATGGCCAACAAGAAGAGTCGTCACGGACCTCCGCTCATGAGCGACAAAGATTTCCTTGCGGTCGCAATGGAAGTCTTCGGCAAGAACTATGCCGGGATCCATGCCATGTGCAAAGCTTGGGGTGTCGGGGTGGGTCCCAAGGCCGCCGAGCTCGGCCTTCCGGTCACGCGGACCACCTGGCGCGGCCGCCTTGGGCACGATGTGCTCATCCACCCAGTGACCCTCGAGCCGTGCTGCGACGAGGATGGCGGGTTCCTCAAATATGAGGGTTTGATCATCGACGGCGAAGGCGAAGCACGCAAGGATGCTTTCAAGTTCACTAGAAAGGACGGAAGCGAGCTCATCACTTCGGAATTTCCGAAAGGCGCTGGCTCGTAACGCAAAACTGGGACCGATGGTCCCAGTTTTTTCTTTATACAGATTTAACGCGTAACTTATTTTGCTTAGATTTGTCGATCTTTGGAAGCTTGATGACGAGGAGTCCGTGTCGTTCAACAGCTTCTGCTTCTTCAACCTCAATTTCTTCGGGGAGGCTGATGGTTCGAGAGAAAGATCCCCAATAAAGCTCTTTGTGGAAATAGTCTGCATCATGGACCTCTTTTCCTTCCTCTCGTTTACCTTTGATGGTGACTACGTCGCGGGTGATATTGATATCGAGATCCTCAGGGCGTACGCCTGCAACCATCGTCTTTATGACGATTTCATCTGAGGTCTGATAGACATCTACAGAAAGTTCACCCTCTTCTTCGGTTTCTTCGAGAATGCTGCCGCGAGTCTCACGCTCTTCGGTCTCGACGCCGTCCGTTTCCTCCTCCATTTTGACCGTGCCGGTGAGGCGCTCAAAGAATGATTTTTTTGATGGTTGCATATATTTCAAGCTTCTAATTTATTGCTTTAGTTTTTTGATTTTTTCAAACAGGAGGAGGATGACTATCACCGCTGCCCATACGCAAGCAAAGACGAGAAATGTCTTCTCTCCGTTCTTGTATATTATAAACGTGTTGAAAACGGTATGCAATGCGGTAGCCGCGGCGAGTCCGAACAACATCCACAGGATTTTTGAAACTTTGTCGTCATAGAACTCTTTTGCTATACAAAATCCAAGAACGCCTGATGCAACAACATGGAGAAGGCTCGCTCCGATAAAGCGCATATTGGTTGTGATTACTCCAGCAAAGAGATTGCCGTCGATAAGCGGGTTGAGTATGAAAAGCGCGTTTTCGAGCGCCGCAAAACCAAGTGCGACAGTAATCATGTATTCAATCGCATCGATAGGTTCGTCAAAAGCTTTTGATCGCAGTGCTAAAAAATAGGCTGCAATAAATTTCATCGACTCCTCGACCATCGCCCAGAGGAAATAGGTTGTTGTTGAAGAACCAAAGCTTTCATAAATGAAGCGTTCAATAGGGTATACAAGAGGGACAACGAGCATTCCGCCCCAAAAAGCGAGCCAAATACGATAACGAGGTTCAGGATGGAGTCTGTCTTCCTGAAGCCAGAACCATAACCAGAGGAGTGCAGGGAGAATTCCTCCTGCGAGCGCAAACACCCAGTTATTAGTCATTGCATTTAGCTCGGCCATGTTTCGATGATAAGAAGTTTCCTGTCTTTAATTGGCATAGATGACCAAATCTCTTCAGTTACGTACGGTGCGAACGGATGGAGTGCTTTGAGGAGCTTTGCGAGGGTGTGGAGAAGGAACTGCTTTCGTGATTTTTTGTCTGCGTCGGTGCCGTTTTTGAGAATATCTTTAGAGTTTTCGAGTATGATGTCTGCGAACTCTTTCCAGGTGTATGCGTAGAGTTTCTCGGCTACGAGATAGTATTTGTACTCATCCATTTCTTTGGTGAGCTCTTTGAGGATTAAGTCTAGCTCATCAGAAAGCTTCTTGTCGTCGGCACTCCAGTTTTTGAAATCAGCTTCAAGAGTCTCGTTTTCCGTAGATGAAAGGACGAATCGGGTGATGTTCCAGAGTTTGTTTGCGAAGTTTTTGTAGGCGCGGATCTTATCTTCGGACATTCGAGTATCGTTTCCCGCGCCGTTTCCGACGATGAGAGACATTCGGACTGCATCAGTACCATATTTGTTGCACATTTCCAGTGGGTCGATCGCTCCTTTAGATTTAGACATCTTCGAGCCGTCGTTATTTCGTACTATTCCATGAAGATAAACAGTCTTGAAAGGTACATCACCGATAAGATATGTGGACATGAGTATCATTCGGGCGACCCAGAAGAAAAGAATGTCGTATCCAGTCTCTAGCACATTTGTCGGGTGGAAGGTTTTAAGGTCAGCGGTTTGTTTTGGCCAGCCCATAGTAGAGAATGTCCAAAGGCCAGCTGAAAACCAAGTATCGAGCGTATCTTCATCCTGAATATATCCCTCGCCAGGACTTACTTCTGATACTTTTATGTCGCCATCTTTATACCAAACAGGCACGCGATGTCCGAACCAGATCTGTCGTGAGATGCACCAGTCCCGAAGGTTTGAGATCCAATGTGTATAGATTTTTCCGAATCGGTCGGGTAAAAATTGGATTTGGTTTTGGGTTACCGTCTCGAGCATAAGTTCTTTAAGAGACTTGTTTCCTCGAGCTGAGATTTTTTTGTTTACGTCGATAAACCACTGGAGTTTTGGAAGTGGTTCAATAATGCCACCGGTTCTTTCGGCGGTCGAGATATTTTGCGCAATCTCTTCTTCTTTTTCGAGGAGACCTTGTTCCTTAAGCCAAGCCACAACAGCTTCACGAGCTTCTGTTGTTTTCTTTCCAGAGAGCAAAGGAGATTTAACTGACATCTTTGCGTACTCGTTGATGACGGGGATGAGAGGGAGGTTGTGTCTTTGGGCGATTTCGTAGTCGACATGGCTGTGCGCTGGAGTGACTCCGACAGCTCCGGTGCCGAATTCAGGGTTTACTTCAATATCACCAACGACTTTTACCTTGATATTTTCTCCTGCAAAGATGCACGAGAATTCTTTTCCGATGTACTGCTTGTATCGAGCGTCTTCAGGATGAACAGCAACGCCGGTATCACCGACTTTTGTCTCCGGTCGGGTGGTTGCGATCGAAATAGGGAAGTCTTTGGAATATTTAAAGGTATAAAGCCTTCCTTTACCCTCGGTGTACACGATCTCGTCGTCAGAAATAGTTGTTTGTCCTTTTGGGTCCCAATTAACTACTCGATAGCCGCGGTATATGAGACCGTCTTCATGCATTTTTCGAAACGCCTCGAATACACCTTTGCCTCGTGTCTCGTCGAGGGTGTAGGCTTCGCGGGACCAATCGAGAGATGAACCCATTCTTTTGAGCTGATTTACGATCGTGTCATGGCTTTCTTTGGCGAATTGATTAATTCGGCGTACGAGTTCGTCGCGACCGATATCTTGGCGGCGCTTACCTTCTTCTTTATATATGATGCCTTCTACTTTTGCCTGAGTTGCGATTGCTGCATGATCAGTTCCTGGGAGCCAAAGAGTTTTGTACCCCTTCATCCTTTTATAGCGAACCATGATGTCTTCAATTACAACCATGAGAGCGTGGCCCATATGAAGCGTGCCCGTCACATTCGGCGGGGGAAGAACAATTGAAAAAGACTCCTTATGCCTGTCAGGAAGTTTATCTGGGTTGAAATAACCTGAATCCTCCCATGCTTTGTAGAGTGCGTCTTCTACCGACGCAGGGTCGTAGGGTTTAAGAAATTTTGCGGGAATGTTTGGTTCTTTGAAGGGTTCCATAGATTCGAAAATCATAGCAAAATAAGGGCTTTTTTCAAAGTTTTGAAATATTAAAAAGGCCCGCCGTAAGGCGGGCCGATTGTCACTTGGATTTGAAGGTATTACGCATCGCTCGACCGCTCTTTCGGGCCGCTGCTCCAACGGAGAGGAGTTGGCTTCGAAGTGATTGACTGGAAACGCACTTGGGGCGCTTGATCACCAGAGGTTTTTTCGTCTTGGAATCGACGAGTCGAGGGAAGAGGATGCTTCGGGAACGTAGGATTGCGGACATAAAGAAAGGTCTTATTCCATATTACATGGCCAAAAGACCTAGTCAAACTAGGCTCTCGGACCGAGCGGGAGGGTGCCGGAAGCCTTCAAAATAAGTCGTGGATCTACAATTTTAGCCGAATTAAAGTACCCAGCAAGAGCAATCATTAATCCATTATCTGTGGCATGGTCGAATTGAGGGAGAAGAAGTGATACTGAACAATCAGAGGCGAGCTTTTCGAGATGCAGACGGATATTTTTGTTTGCGATAACGCCTCCTCCAATGATGAGGGTTTCGATGCCGTGTTTTTCGATGGCTTTTCTCATCTTTGCAACAATCACATCGGTGATTGCGTCCTCAGCTTCACGACAAATACCTTTTTTCACAGTTTCATCGAGGGCGATTGCTTTTTCTTCGAGACGTTTTATGAGATAGAGTACAGCGGTCTTTAATCCAGAGAAAGAAAAGTCGAGATCTTTTGAGTCGATCATGGGGCGAGGTAGAGGTTCTGGGCTTAAAATATTTTCCTCTCGTGCTTCGTCTGCAAGTTTTGAAATTTTAGGTCCTCCTGGGTACGGCAATGAAAGCATGCGTGCGATTTTGTCGAAGCATTCACCAACAGCGTCGTCTCGTGTGTCACCAATGATTTTGTATGAACCTATTTCTTCTACGAGAACAATTTGTGTATGTCCGCCTGAGATGAGAAGGGAGAGAGCGGGGAAAAGGGGTTTTGTGACTTTGTAATCAGAAGTCTCTTTTTTAATGAGAGCGGTCAGAATATGTCCCTCCATATGATTGCAGGGCACGAGAGGAATATTCCAAAGGACGGCGAGTGCGCGAGCGAAATTTATGCCAACCCAAAGTGCTGGTTCAAGACCTGGGCCATATGTAACGCTTATATAATCGATATCAGGCCTACCGATTTTAGGCATTACCTCCTTGAACATGGTCAGGAGCTCTGGTTCTCGTCCGAGAATCTTTTCGATTTCCGAAGTAACGATGCTTTGTCCCGGTGAAAGCATCGAAGCTTCTTTTAAAGTTTTTTCGAGCACCGGCACTAGATTTCTCTGATGCTCACGTTTTGCAAGAATAGGAAAGACGCCTCCATAGGAAGCGTGAATGTCGATTTGTGAGTGGACGGTATTGCCGAGAATTTTTACCGTCTCACCTTTATTGTCAACTTCGATGAGACTTATCGCTGTCTCATCGCAGGAGGTTTCGATGCCGAGGATTTTCATAGGTTTAATACTACGTGTATTGATACACATGTAAAGTATTATTTGGTTGTAGGAATAAATAAAACCGCACTATGTGCGGTTGATACTTCTGGACGATAAGACTGGCCTAACCTTTCCTCGGAACGATGGATTCAGAACATATCTCCATTTTGCTCCCGGGATATTCTTTCTTGTTCGAGTAACTACGCCTATCTTAAATAGTCTTTGGATTACTCCATGAATCGCATTGCTAGGTAGGCGAGTGTGTTTTTTTCTCTTTAAATTAACGCCAATCCTAATCATTTTTTCTTCATAGGGAACAGAAAGCTTTTGAAGCAGTCTCCAAACTGAGTCAGCAGCTTCACCTTTTGAGACATAGGCTTTTGGAATTCTAACCACTGAATAATTGAAGACCTTTCCGGCTCTCTTTTCTCTCTTCAAATTACCTTTTTCGCATTGACGTTTGAGGTAAGTGAGCACGATGCTATCGGGGAGTTTTGTCGCGCCGACTGCTTCCTTTCCAGTGAAAGTCTCCTGGCGCTCATACATTTCTTTGATGAAAGAAATTATTTCTTCGTACTGATCATTGCCTTTTCTGTTGATTCCGAGTGGCATTATATTGAACGAGTCTACATATTATTTACGCTAAAGTAAGTATTTTGTCAAGTTAGCGCTTAATAAATAGTCTGCCGCAGGGCAGATTTTCTTTACGCTTGTTGTGGTCACAGATATTTGCTCGCCGTCGCTCACAAATTCCGCGACCTCGCCTCGCGGTTTTTCGCCGCGAAAAACATCGCTCCGGCTCGCACAACTTAAAACCCTGCCGAAGGGCAGGGTTTTTAAACGGTTGTGCGCGGTATAGGACTTGAACCTATGACCCTCTCAACGTCAATGAGATGCTCTACCAACTGAGCTAACCGCGCAGTACTAGAACTCTACACGAAAAATTAGCTTTTTCAAGCTATTTTGTCTGTGGCACCTCCTTTGGTTTATCAAGCTTCTCTGACAATTTTTTGATACCAAAATAAACCACAGCAGCGAGTATAAAGAAATTAATGAGCAGAGAGATGAATTTTCCATATGCAATTGTAGAGTCACCGACTACGATCGAAAGTTTCGAAAGATCTGCAAAGCTTGTAAGGGCGAGACCAATTATCGGGTTGATTATGTCGTTTACAAACGATGCCACGAGATCCGATACTGATTTACCGAGAATAAATCCGATCGCGAAGCCTGCGACTCCTTGAGTTCGGATAAAGTTTATAAAACCCGACCATTGTTCTCTCATCATAAAATTATTATAAGCTTGTAACTTCTTGCATCAATTAGGGGAAAAGAAGGATGGAATTTCTCACGGAGAAAGTGTAGCAATTTTTGCGATGTTGCGTTCGTTGACAAAATCCTAATAAGTTGTAATTTCAAATAAGAGGAACTTTAACTATGCAATTCAATTCACCGTTTAAAGTCATCATTCTGCCCCGTAAAAGCATGTCTTGGCAGGAGTTCATCAGTACCACTCCTTCCAACTCCATCGCTCTCGACGGCGTTGTCAAAGGCGGCCCTCGATTCGATCCCGAGACCAACCATGTAAACTTCGATCATCATGATTGTGTGGTGCGAGAAGCAACCATGTCGACTGCGATGCAGGTCTACTTCGCCATCAAGGGAGGTCTCATGAAGGCGTTTGAAAGTCGCGGATTCGGACTTATCCATATCTATATCAATGATACGGATCAGGATACTTCTCTTGCAGTTTGGCTCCTGTGGAACTACAAAAAGTTCGAAAATACTGCCAGTGTGCCTCATATAAATCGGCTGCGCGCTCTTACGGATGTCTGGGATATTACGGCGGGTGCGTATCCTATGAGCCTCGATGACAAGCTTGTGAGGCAACACAACTGGGTCTTCGAGCCGTATACTGAACTTCGAAAGTCTGGAGCGCTCGCGGTCGCGAATGAGGCGGTTCTGTCGGATAACCTTATCGCAGTCATGGATCGACTCAATAAATTCATGATGGGGGAGTCGGGCGAGAAAATCCTCGATACTCGGTACAAGATCTTATTTGAATGTTCCGAATGGAAATTCATTGATGAGATCGGTGGCAACGAGGCTCGTTACTTCCTCTGGAGTCAGGGGATGAACGCTTTCATTTCGTTTGTGGCACGACGTCCCGATGGGCGTTTTGTCTATTCGATCGGACGTCGCTCGCAATACATCCCATTTCCTGTAGAAATTCTCTACGACGATCTAAACGCCGCAGAGGGTCTCAATCGGAGGAATGGTTGGAATGGCTCGACTACGATTGGTGGCTCGTCGCGGGAGATGGGCAGTGGTCTCGGTTGGGAGAGTGTTGTAGAAATCGTGAATGCGAGACTCCAAAAGCAAAAGAAAGTGGCGTAGTGTAAGCGGGACTTCGGTCCCGCTTTTTTAATACAAAAAACCACCCGCATCTGCAGGTGGTTGAGCTCATCACTTTTTCACGCTGAACATAAAGCTGGCGTCGTATGACTCGTTATAGCCAGGCTTGTCATAGGAAACCTTCCAGCCGTTCTTCTCGAAGATTTCTTCGACGTCGAGCCAGTGATTTTCAAAGATGTCTTCGCTCTTGAAACCCTTACACACAAGTGAGCTCACAACATCTTTCTGGAGAACCGTGGTCGATCCGCTGCTGAAATTCCGAGCAATGAGCTCGTTGAAGCTCTCAATAACCTCGGGAGGGAGGTGCTTCAGTTTTGCCGCTCCGACATCCTCGGGCTTAATAGGCATAACATTCTTCTTCATGATGATGTCCTTTCTTTTTCTGATGCATTCAATGAACTGAACCTTTATCAGAATAGGACGTTCCAGTGTTTCTCGCAGAGAATATAAAAAAGTGTACTATTTTATGTACACTAAAGTATCTTAAGTTAGATTGGCTAATACATATAAGGGAAAGATAGGGCAGCGTCACTCATGTTCAGGTCTGACTACGTAGTCAGTGATTTTGTCGCAGCACAGAGTGTCTCAGGCTACATGGACTTAACTATATATCCGAGTTCCTCGAGTTTCTTTTCAGATACTTCATATGCAAGCGGTGCGAAATTAGTAAAGATTTTTTCCTCAGCTACTTTTTCTCCGTTTTTATAAATTTCTCTGTATATTTCATTAAAGCGAAAATAGCGACCTTGGCGTTTTATAAAGCAGTGGTTTTTCTCGGATAGGTGAAATTTGTGGCTAGCGGGTTGATCTGAGAGAATTTGACCCTTAAGAGCTGTATCTGTAAGCCATAGTTTAAGTTGTAGAGGTGAACTCGATATATTTTTAACTCGTAAATCCAAGTAATTGCTAAATACCGTTGCGCCGCCTCCAAACGGAAGTGTTCTGCCTGAATCAGGGAAAGCGTCTACAGAGTGATGATGGCGCTCGATTATTTCTATATCCGTATGAAGAAAGATCCACATAAGAAAATTTGAAAGCTGACAGAGGCCACCTCCGATTCCTTTGGCTACTTTTCCGTTAGAAAGGAGCATGCCATCTACATATCCTTTATTTTTTCGTACTGCACCGATGGTGTTCCAAAAAGAAAAAGTTTTTCCGGGAGGTATGACGATTCCGTCGAGTTTTTCGATGGCTATTCTCAGGTTGGTGACTTTATTCTTCTGAAGCTCCATGTCGCTGTCCCCGAGCTTTCTAAAAAGAGGACTTGAATGCCGTGCCACAATGCATTCTTTGTAATTCTCTTTATGAAGACGAGTTAAAAGCACTTTATTCTGCGCCGAACGAATGATGCGTTTGGTAAGCACCGCAGGAGTAACGAGAATCGGAAATCTGCTAGAGATCGCTTTTCTTTTAGGTCTCTCGAACTCGTCGATGTATTTTTGTGTGATCTCCATGGTGAGGAGTCGTTGCGGAGAGGGGGAGATTCGAACTCCCGAGGACCTTTCGACCCTGCCGGTTTTCGAAACCGGTGCTTTCGACCACTCAGCCACCTCTCCTTTTGGGCCCTCGCGGGCCCAAGGTAGGGTGGCTTCGCCCTAAGGCTTCCCGTATTCTCGGATGAATGAATGCACTGCATTCATTCATAGCCACCTCTCCTTTGGAGAAGCGCTAGAGCGCTTCTCCTATGTGATTCCGAGAAATTCTCGAAATCGTACGTATT
>JACCDR011604353.1_pt1 | contig 62541 bp, 95 predicted proteins | sample 7446431 | NCBI WGS metagenome assembly JACCDR01 (sample SAMN15323443, study PRJNA562643) | freshwater metagenome | isolation source: river surface water | place: USA:Blue River Watershed | collected 2017-08-17 | reverse complement strand
GCAACTGGTTTTGCTTCATATATCACATGCGGCTATGGTATTGATGGTGCGGCAAGTGGGCAATTGTCTGATACAAATCCAACAGAAATTGGAAACGGTGTTTATACCTTTGGCGTTACGGCTAACGAATCTAACGGCGACCATATTGTTTTTATTCCAATTTCTTCTACTGGAAGTATAGTATTAAATCCAAAAGAACACTACACTCGATCTACTACGCCTAGTGTTAATGCTGTTCAGATTGGTGGATCTACTACAGCGGCAGATAACTTGGTTCTTGACTATAATGGAACCGGCTATGCTAAATCAAACAGTTCTATCGGCACAACCACAAACCTTACTAATAAGGGTGGTTTCCAGTTGGCTACAAGCGGCCTAGACTATGTGACAGCAACGGTTCCTACTGGGCTTGCTACTACATTCCCGGCTAAAGTTGTCCAAACCCATCATCGTCTGTTTGGTCGTACAGAAATGACGGCTACTGGTCTATACCTCAAGTCTGACGACGGTGCAACCACGTATACTAGCCAGTTGGTAAGCGATGATAATATCAAGCAGATAATCCAGAAGGCAACATAATGGCCATTCGTCTGTTCAACTATCCTAATGGTTCATTAACGAGTTCAGATAAAACTCTGGCATCGACACTATTATTTAGTAAGTCTTTATATATTGAAGATGGTGGTGGCGGTGATCCAGATCCAGATCCTATTCCAGATGGAAGTCCACTACATATTGGAACGCCAACGTACTCTATCGGAATTGACGGATTTCCGGATTATTCACAGGCTATTGGTGACACCATTATTGAAACAGATGGTATCGTTCCATCGGCTAGAGCAAATGGATTGACAGCACTTAGAAAACTAAGAAAGTCAATCTCCGTGTTGTAATATGAGAATACTATTCTCAATAATTCTATCTCTGATCATGCTTGTTGGTTGTGCATCAACGTCGGAAGCACCACGCCCAACCGGGGACTCTTTAGTTGACATAGTAAGTGCGGCCAATAATATTGATAAGATAACAGAGAATAATAAAGAAGTATCTACTCAAACTGACATTATCAGAACAGAGGCCGAAAGAGTAGAAGATGGAATAGATCAAATCAATGAAGAGTTTTCTAAAACAAAAAATGAACTTGCTAAAGAAAAAGAGGCATCAAATAAAGCCTATAAGCATGTGCTAACGAGTATATTGATCGCTTCTGGTCTTAGTGTATCAGTTTTATTATTGCTGTTTTTTACTGGACACTTAAAAAGCACATTGTTACTTATTATTGCTGCTGGTTTGGCTTTAGGTGCTATAACCCTGCTGGGAATAAATAAGTATCTAGAATGGATTGCTGGCGGCTATGCTGCTATTATTCTTGGATTCATAGTATATATTGGTGTTGGTTATCGAAGATCTGTCAAAGCAAACATAGAGTTGGTTGAGACTACAGAAAAATTAAAACCAATAGTTGGCTCAAAAATAATAGCAGAGCAAGCAAACCCAATACAGTCTAAAAACACAAAAAAGATAGTAGATACTGTACAGAAAAAAATCGGTGTAAAATGATATTTGTTTTTCAGTCGGAAACTGGCGAGATCAAAGAAGAATCTTTTCCTATTGGGCAAGCACCACCAGAAATAACTGTTGATGGCATTAAGTATGTGCGGGTTTTTACTGTTCCAAACGTTATTATGGATATGAATCAACCAAAAACCATTGGTTCGCTGGCAGAGGCCAACGGAAGAAAGATGGAAAAAGAGGGTAAACTACCAAAGAAAAAGGAAAAACCAACGCCTTGGTGGAGAAAAGATAAGAAAAAAGTCGATGTTGGACTCGCCAATATGTCTGCAGCCCAAAAAGAACGTTATATTCATGAAGGGAAAAAGTAATTGAAAGAATTTGAGGACGCGGAAATCACAAAGATTAAGTGTGCGTCGTGTGGAAAGCGACTTATTAACATCCTACATCTCAATAAGGACCAGAATCTGGTAAACAGGGTACAGGCAACGTGCCCATTTTGTATAAATGGAAACAGTATAGTTCATGAGATAGTTGGCCTTTTCGCATCAGGGCCGGTTGGTGCTGACGAAAGTTCATCTCCGACACTTATTGACGACATTCACTTTGATCCAGACACGAAAAACTCACAGTTCATTATTAAAAAGGACAAGAAATGACAATCCCCAGAGAAAACTTTATTCATCGACTAGACTCAAAACCAACTAAAAAGGTTAGAAAGTCTCCTACCTACACATCTCTTATGTCAAACGGCAAGACAGAGGATGGGCGAAACGATAACGCTGTTGCATATATTAAGATTGATGAGTATGACGTAAAAGAATTCTTTATCAAGGTTAACGCCGCAAACAAGTTATTTGACCCACATTTCTTGGGTGCTGTCAAGCAGCAAGAGGGTGTGATGGTGACTAAGAAGAAAGAGTCTTATTCTTTTGCCAAGGGTAATGCTGCGGCATATGACTATTATGTTCGTTACGTTATTGATAACTCTATCGGTATGTACCGTGCGGCTCAGAGAGAGTTTGAAAACGCCCAACAGAGCGATAAAAAGGATCATGTTGTTATGACCGAGTGGGATTCCCTATCCCAATCAGAAAGAGAAAGACTAGGTATTACTACTAGTCAACCATCAACGGAATTTGAACCTTCTGTTGTCAAGAAAAAGACAAATAAGAAAAGCAAGTAAATAAAGGGGTGAGAAATCGCCCCTTGTTTTTTATGGAATACCAATCTCTTATTGTTCCGGGGTTGATGGTAGATACCCCCAATTATATCACTGAAATCATTATTAAACGGCGATATGAAAAGAGAAGAAAAGCACCGCCAAAGTTTGCTTATTGGCGTGCCGAGTATGGCGACGATACCAAAGAAGAACGTAATGAGTATATCGCTGAGTTAACTCAAATCAAGAAATTGCTCAATGTCTTTTCACCAGCGGTTGTTATTTCATACATAACCAACACACCATCCATATGGTCATACCGATATCTCAAAAAAGAACAACTAAACGAGGTCATCACAAACCTTTTTAAGTTGCAGTTACAGTATATAACTGAGTTGAGAATAAAGAAGTCTGAGATACAAGTTGTTGCGGATAAACAAGAGTATATTCAAAATAAGATTTCTCAAAAGCAGACAAATTTATTAACCAAAGGACTTTAAGTAATGGCTAAAAAGACAGCAGTAGAAGAAGCACTACCAGAAAATAATTTTGATATGGTGGCGAAATCGATTAAAGAGAAGTATGGCGACATCTGTATTCCAGCGAATCAATTGGCCGAGAATCATGGTGTCTTTATTCCAACTGGTTTGACTGGGCTTGATATTGCACTTAATGGCGGCGTTAGAGAGGGAACTTGGTGGCATATTGGCGGTTTGCCCAAAACTGGCAAGTCAAGTTTGATTCTTACTATGGCAGCATCTGCTGGTAATACATTAGGTAAAAACACCTACTACTTTGATATCGAAAACCGACTACAGGATGAGTTGGTCAACTGTATTGAAGGAATAGATCGTTCCAAGTTGATGGTAATAAAAGCCAAGGGCAAGGTTTTGACAGCCGAAGAGTGGCTAAGTATGGTTGAGTCAACATTAAAGGATGATCCGGGTTGTATTTGCGTTATTGACTCTGTGGCTATGCTGGCCACGGAAGCGGAAATGGCTTCCGAAATGACAGATATGAGTAGGGCCAGCATTCCTAAACTTATGTACAAACTAGCCAGAAAGATTGCCCCAGTTCTCCCATCAACCAAGTCAACTCTTATTACTATTACTCACTTGCAAGCCAATCCAACCGGCTACGGATCACCATTCAGAGAGGTCGGCGGCAATGCTGCCAACTATGCGGCTTCTTATTGGATGACTTGTATATCTGCCAGCAAGGTTGAAAAAGACGGTAAGATGATTGGCAAGGATTCTAAGTTTAAGATTTTGGCTACCGCTACAGGGGCTCCGGATGCTGAGCCAATCATTCCCATTCGTTTCGGGCGTGGATGTGATAAATATGTCGATCTTGCCATTATTGCTGAGGACGTTGGCCTCATAGTAAAGGGTGGTTCATGGTATGAGTTTAAGATAGAAGAAGCCAAGAAAGATGGAAAGAATCTGAAGGTTCAGGGCATTGACGGAGTTTGTGCTGCACTCCAAGCCGATCCAGCATTGTTTGCTGTATTAGACAAAAAGATTCGAGAAATTGCTTTTGGCAAGGAAAAGGATAGCAAGTAATGAGTCGTATCAGAGTGAATTTCAGTGATTTGTTTGAACATGATAGTGCAAGAGCGGCGGAAGATCTCTCAAACTTTGTTCAGGGTCGGATTTCCCTCAATGCCATGCGTCAACGTTGGCCTCGTGGTGTTCGCGGCACCGTCTATAAGATGGAAAGAGTTGGCGTTGAGCGGGCTCGACGATCGGCCTATGGTGCCCTTCGTTCTCGTGGGTATGTTGCAGTTTGATCCAACTACGTTGGGCTAACTCCTCCCAACGTTCTCTCCAATCCTTACAGGACTGAAAGGTTCTGTAAGGGCTTTGAAATTGTTTGACTTAAAAGGTAAGGAACACAAGATAATAGTCAGGGCATCTGACTATCCTATGCGTAGTCAGGCCGCTTGCCGATCTAAACTTCAATATCTTGTTGGACAAGCACTTAAGGTTAAATATCCTTACGAAACAATACTAGAAGATTTTAGATGTCCAGACGGATTCTATCTTGACTTTTTTATACCAAGCAAAATGTTGGCTTATGAAATACAAGGTAAGCAGCATGATGAGTTTGTCCCGTTCTTTCATAAAAACCAAAAAGGTTTCAATGAACATAAGGACAGGGACTATAGAAAGCAACAGTTTTGTGACAAAAACAGCATAAAACTAAACCTGATTTATACAGAGGAAGATGTTTCAAATGTCTAATGTAGAAATTAAGGCGTATTGGATAGATCAGTATAATGAAAACGACACAATAACAGAATTCTCTGTAGAAACAAATATACCAACAAAAGATATCATTTCTACGTTTTGGGAACACAACATAATAACTATCTCGTATATTATAGTAGAAGATGGAAAAACCAACGTTCGCGTATCATGTAATAAAGAAGATTTCTTTACAATGGTTGACATAATAAACTCTTATTTTTCAAAAGGATCAAGAATTGCGTTACAAAATAATAAAGATTGCTAGAGAGAGTTTAGCGACAAATATTATGATCAAGTTTCATATCATTAATAATGGACCAATCAATTCCACAGCCTCTTTCTTGGCGGCAAGCAAATATTGTAAGAGATGTAACATAGATTACCTCGAACAACTTGAGCCAAATTCGGGTGCATTGATTGCTTCCAGACTTGATTTTGATTGTGAAATGCGTAAAGAAGATGATACAAATATGTTCCAAATGATTAAAGAGGCTGTTGAGGGGGCGGCGGTTAATGAATAATCGTTACGACCCATCGGAAATGTCTGCTGAGTTAGAGAAATTTCGCAGCGGTATTAAGTTTCCAAACATAGTTGCCCCCAGCAATATTGATGCAATTTTTCAGAAGTTATCTGCCGGAAACCTTGCTGGAATGCCAGCACTAACTCTTATGGAATATGGTATTCAGTTGGCTGTTTACGCTACCTATATCAAGAAAGAGATAAATTCTAAAAACGCCATAGTTAAGTGGTGTGAGGCGAACATAAAGTATATTACTGGGCAAGCCTGTAAGGATATGGTTGGAAGTTACTACGGATATAACGAGAAAGAGGCACACATTCGCGGCAGTGATGAAAATGCCAAGAAGTTAGATGCTTGGGCTCTTGAGGCTCAGGCAAAACTAAACATATTGTGGGGACTAGATGAACAAATACGATTCCTTTCAGGTCAAGTGAATAGTTTGGCAAAAGAAAGGTCTTATGCTCGCAGAGGAGAATCATTATGAATCCGTTAGCATTAATTAAACGCGGTCTTACTACTGGTGATTGGGGCGACATTAGTAAGGCTTATAATGCCCTAACCGGAGAAGATGTTTCTGGCCCAAAAGGAACGATTTCTGCAAACGACCTTATTAGAGACATTAACTATGTTATATCTCAATATTGTGAAACAACTTCATATTCAGATGAAGAACCAAAAACAGAAAAGAAACCCAAGGTAAGTAAAAAATCAAAGGTTGTTCGCCAAAAAGAGAATAAAATAGTTGAAAAAAACTCTGCTGGCGATAGCGTTCAGTTTATTTCAGATCTTGATATTTCATCTGCTGAGGATGCTATAAACGCTAAAGTAAGTAAGGCGATGAAAAAACTAAAGCCACGCAAGCGTAAAATACGTCCGGCACCGGTCGAAACAACGTTTACTTGTAGCGAGTGCCACAAGGACTGGCCTACTAAGGATCAGGCTTCCGTATCCATTGATGGCGAGGGATCATCTCGATGTTTTAGATGTGTCCGCCGTAATTCAAGAGGATAAAGATTGAATCATTCTAGTATTGAAGCGGAAAAGGCAACATTAGCATCAATTATTAAGTATGGGGACGGGGTTTTCTTTGACATCAATACGTATGTTAAAGACATATCCTTTACCAGACCAGAGAATCAGTTTCTTTACGGAATCCTGTCTAAACTTATTGCTTCGGACAAACTCACTAAGTTAGATTCACAGTCAATAATAACCGAAGCGTCTGTACGATCCAAAGATCTAACAAATAAGTATCAGATTGCTGACTATATAGCAGAACTTTCTGACTTTTCAGTAATTGCTGAAAACGGTGTTCACTTTGCCAAGATGTTAGCCAGATATTCTCTTCTAAGAGAATTGGATAATAATCTAGAGGCCGCACAACAAGAGATAAGAGACTGCGACCTACAAACACCAATCCTAGAGGTTCTTGCGTCCGCCGAAAAACGATTCTTAGACTTTTCTAACAAACTACTAACACACTCTGAAGATACCGAAAAGATTGGCGATACCGTCAAGAGTCTTGTTGAATACTACGCCAGTACCAAACCATCACAACTTGGTATTCTCACAGGCTTTCCTGAATATGATAAGGCTATCGGTGGTGGCATAAGAGGCCCCGGAACAGCCCTGATTGGTGCCCGTGCCAAAAACGGTAAAACCAGCCTAGCCATAAATATGGCCATCAACATAGTCAACAACGGTATTCCGGTCCTATATCTTGATACAGAAATGACTAGGGAGCAGGTTACAACAAAGATACTTGCTAATCAGTCAGACATAGAAATCAATAATATTGAAAAAGGCATGTTTGCAAATAATATGTCAGAGACTGAGAAGATTGTTAAGGCTCAGTCAAAGATAGAAAAAGCACCATTCTACTACCACAATATATCGGGGTTTGCACACAGTCAAACCATTTCTGTAATAAGAAGGTGGTTAAATACAAGCGTGGGCTTTGATGCTAATGGGAACCTCAAACCATGTCTTGTCATGTTAGACTACCTAAAGACGATGAATGTGAAGGAATTTGGTAAATTACAAGAGCATCAGTATTTGGGTCAGTATATTACAGACTTAAATAACTTTTGTAAACCATACAAACTGCCCATCTTGGCATTCTTACAACTCAATCGCGACGGTATTGAGAGAGAGGATTCGGCTGCTATTTCAGGCTCAGACCGACTTCTGTGGTTGTGTACTTCGTTTACCATACTAAAGAAGAAGAGCGAAGATGACATATTGGCAGACCCAATAAGTAATGGTGACAGAAAACTCATTGTCAAAGATGTTAGATTCGGTGCTGGTATGGAGGATAATGAGTATATTAATGTCAAAACAGATCTTGGTAAGTGCAGAATGGTAGAAAGCATCATAAATTCTTCGCTTAAACAGGCGGTAAAGAAACAGGCTAAAAATACAGCACCTAAAATGACAATTAAGAAAACCGACGACGATGACGATCATGCAAGCCCATTCAACACACTCTAATTTAAACGACAAAGTGTTGTCGATGATGGGGATAGATGAGAGTGGCGACTCATGCTTCAGGTGCCCATGTCCTGTACATGGTGGCGATGGAAATAGTTTTCGTTACAATAATGGGTATTGGCAGTGCTGGTCAAATCACTGTCATGAAATCGCTGGCGGTGACATCATTGGATTATGGGCGGCTTACAACGAAAAAAGTAGGGAGTGGGCCACAGAGAATCTTGGTAACATTGTAGTAACAAAAGTTGCTAGGCCAAAGAAACAGCCTACAAAGATAAAAACATATCCTGAGTCTATTTTATCTGGAATAACCTTCACCAGTGCTTATTTTGAGTCTAGAGGTTTTCACCCATCAACAATTGCTCACTTCGAGGGATTTGATTGTTTTAATCCAGACAGCAATTTCTACAAAAGAGCCACAATAACTGTCAGAGATGAAAACTCAAACATAGTTGGATTCACTGGTAGGGCCATGTTGCCATCTAAGATAAAGTGGTATCACGGCAAGGGACTTCCTAAAAGCAAAATACTCTACAATCTAAACCATATTCCTATTGGCACCAAGACTATATCAATCATGGAAGGCCCATTGGATGTCTGGCGGTTTTATGAGGCTGGCATTAATAATGCTGTATGCACCCTAGGAACCAGCATTTCTCATGCACAATCCGAACTTCTGGCACAAAGAAAGGTAGAAAATGTGGTATTCTTACTTGATCCAGACTTTGCCGGGTCTAAAAGCACGGCTTGCGAGAGTGGTATGCTAAGAAATCTTGATAAGTTTAACGTGTTTAGTCTACGACACTTGCTTAAGAAAGACATAGGCGAAACGTCAATATATGACATTCTTAACAAAATCAAACCAGAATTGGAAAAAATAATATGAGCAAATTGATTATTATCAGTGGTAAGGCACAGTCTGGCAAAAGTTGGTCTGTCGATTTTATGAGAAAACACTTTCCCTACCACTTTATCAGAGAGATCGCTTTCGCCATACCATTAAAAGAGTTTGCGATAGATGTTATGGGACTGACAAGAGATACTTGTTATGGAACTGATGAACAGAAAAATATGATAACCCATATCAAGTGGGCTAATTTACCACTCTCAAAAGAAGAGGTAGATTCTATAACCAAAAGGCATCCTGAATACCTGACCGGCAGAGAATTTATGGAGGTTTTTGGAACAAGAATTTGCCGAAGAATGTTTCCAGATTGTTGGGTCAAGGCATCAATGAAATTTATGGAAGATTACAAAGGCGTTTCATTAGCACCTAACGGGGTAATAAATGTTGTAAGTGATGCTAGATTCCCTAATGAGATAGACTATTTTTACAACAACGTTCCAGATTGTCACATTATTCGGTTGCTTCGCAACCCCCTGAACAGGGATACGGAAACCGACCTAGATAACTACAACTTTAATCGTGACAGAATGCACATCATTGATAACACGAATATGACTATTGAAGAGAAAAATGGCCAACTGGCCAAGATATTGGATAAGATCCTTGCTTAAAGCCTACAAATATTCCGGTTCTAAAACAAAGTTGTTACCATTGCTAAAGGCACCAAAACCATTCAACAGAATTGTTGAGCCTTATGGTGGTTCTGCAGCATTTGCTCTCAATAATGCTGGTCCAGCCGTGATATATGACATTAATACAAATGTTATTGATCTTTGGAATTTCCTAAAGACAACTACACCAGAACGGCTGCAAGAACTAGAGGATTTAAGATCTTTGGCTGTTTCCAATCACCCAGATAATAAACCAGATGTTAGAGAGTTGGGTTTGTCTAAGGGTGAAGAAACATACTTAAGAATCAACTCTTCCGGAGTTTATGTCGGGCAACTAAATAGTTGGGTTTTATATAAGCAATGGAAGTTGCCAGTAAAAAAGACATCTGAATGTTTACCCAGAATAAGAGAAATGGATTTTGTCTATGGTGACGCCCACACTCTTTATACAGAAAAAGATGGTGATATCGTTTTTATTGATCCCCCCTATATCGGTACCGACGCCGGGTATAAGCAAAATGGTAAGGGTGGCATAGAGAAAAACTACAATCCTCAGTCAACAATAGACATGATTAGTAGATTGTCTTGTCCAATAATATTCACCTACGGAGATAGGGCACAGCAAGTGTTTCCAAATTACAAGTGGGAAGTGTTATTAAAGAAAAAAGTTCCAAATATTCGGCGTGGAGGTACTGTTGAAAGAACCGAACATGTCTGTTATATCAACTGGTAAACCCGTGATTAATATAGGTATTTTATCACCAAGATTGGTTTTCCTTGGGGGAAATGATCCAGAATCTTATATTCGTAAAAGTTGCTACAGATCAATCTGTAGCATTATTGATTATTATGCCATAAATAATTCTATTATGGGATTCACTCCACTACAGCCCGGCCCAGAGATGGATTTTGCTACTATTTGCAATGAAAGATCTATTCCATACACTGTTATGTTGGCCTATGAGGATCAGAATACTATGTGGCCCCACTCTGGCAACTACTTTGAGTTACTTTCAAAAGCAACAGAAATAGAAAAACTGGGTGTTGGTAAGTATTCACCAAAGAAACAAATAGCAAGAAAACATGCTTTAGTTGACCGATGTGATGTTCTAATTTATGCTGTAAGTCCAATACTAAAGCAGAGTGAAGTGATTCGTAACGCCGTCCGTGCTGGTGTACACGTCCATATTATCAATGTCTAAATATCTCGACAAATACATAGACTATTTCGATGGTGGCGTACGAAATAATGAGATGAGATATGGGTGGGTTATTGTCGATAAAAATGGTGGTATTATTGACAGGGGTGGTGGGATTGTTGATGGCCATAAGAAAACAGTGAATGTTGCCGAGTACACCGGACTAATCAAACTACTAGAGGCGGCAAAGAAAAACGAGATATGCCACCTTGTGGTTCACGGCGATAGTCAAACTGTCTGTCGTCAAGTGGTGGGTAAGTACACCACAAAGGCTGAACATCTACTAGAAAAATTGCGAGAAGTGAATAAATTAATTGAGTGTTTTGTGTCTATAAGTGTAAAATGGTTGCCAAGAGAGATGAATTTGGCCGATAGGGAGACTCGTTTTTGAACCAAGTGTATTACAATCATATGGAGCGTTCATCATTTGTTAGCAATGTCTCTAGCATTATAGAAAAAAGTTATCCAAATATAACGATAGATGATGGCAAACTTGTATTTGGTGATCTAAAGATTAATATCGACGACTTGTTTAGTGTTTATGAGGCTTCATCCTCTAAAATAGATCCTAATGTTGTCATACAAGAATTTTTAGAATCAGTGTCTACTACCTTCATTTCGCCAAATCAAATCAATCTTAACAATATTCTTCCAAGAATATATGAGAAAAAGTTTGTTGACGATAACGGAATAGACTCTGGTATTAGGTATGTAAATAATACGGTCATTGTACCTGTTGTGAATTTCAAGTTCTTTTTCTTACCGATAACCAAGAAAATGCTGGCTCAATCAAATGTTCACGATGAAGATTTGTTGATGCGTATCATGCGTAGTAATCTTGCTGAAAAACTTGATTTTGACATGAAAATTGTAAAACAGGAGGGCGGCTACAAAACCATCATTTTGACAAATCCTGACGGATTCGCATCATCTTTTATCCTCATAGATGGTATCTACACACAGATCAGCGAAGAGTTGGGGCTTACCTATTATGTTGGAATCCCAGACAGAGATATATTTATGGCCTCAAACAAAGAGGCTTCTGGGAAACTTAAGTACAACACCAAGAAGTTTTACGAAAAATCTGCAAATAAGATAAGTAAGAATGTATTCACGGTAACTATGGACGGTGTTGCTGGATCGGTCATGAGGGAGAAGGAATAATGGGTGAAGTTTTACAAAATCATAGTCCTTTATGGGAAAGGATGACCGACTATCAGTGGCAAGATATAAAATATCCTGTTAATCAAGAGTTGGCGGATATGAATCATGCACTGGCTCTTGTTAACAATTTTCTTGAAAGCAAAATCATGTTCAGGATGGAGATGGAGCAAAGGGATAAAAACAAGTATCCCATGAAAAAACTCTATTATTCAACAAACGGCGGCGTTGACTGGTTCCCAACGGAAATAGAATAAATTGCAAATCAAATCAGCATCAAAATCCGGCATTGAAACCTACAATGCTTGTGCTTTCTCATACTATCTTAGTTACATACTAAAGATTCCCTCCCCATCAGGAAAATCCGCCACTCTAGGCGTTGTTGTCCACAAGGTAATGGAACTTCTGGCCAAGAGGCGTAGGGTTGTCAAACATCTTAAGAAGTCCGTAATAAACAATCCAAACTTTTTACTAAAGGTAGCGTACGCTAGCATCTGTTCAAAAGAACCGCAAATAGAATTCACGGATGATGACTATAAACTATGCCAAAAATGCTTGACTTGGCTTATGGTAAATGGATGGAACCCACTCAAACAAAACGTGATTGACGCGGAAAAAAACTTTCTCATAGAGATACAAAGGCCCGGATTCAAGTATACCATCGGTAAGGAAACCGGCTACTTCAGCATTAAGGGAATCATCGACTTGGTTGTAGAGGAACCAGATGGAACCCTTCATATTATTGACTATAAAACAGGTAAGTATATTACTGATTGGGCGTCCGGCAAAGAAAAAAACGCCGAGGATTTCAAGAAAGATCTACAGTTAAGAATGTATTTCTTGGCCGCTAGACTACTATATCCATCATACGAAAAATACAAATTCTCTGTTGTTTATTGTGCCTTGGGGGAGAATTTTTCTGTAGAGTTTTCAGATAAGGATGAGCCCGTTATTCTAGACAGTATCAGGCGGCATTTCGTAAAAATATCCAAGGATGAAGATCCGGTAAGACTTAAGGATGATTACTCAAGAAAGGGTGTTCACTGGCGTTGTTATAGATTGTGCCACTATGGTATATCTGGTATCTGTGATACCGTGTATCAAGATAAAAGTAGATTGGGCATAGACAAGGCTACCGGTATTCATCAAGTTACGGTATCAGCAAAAAGTAAGAAACGATTGGTGTTTGAAAAGACGGGGGTTATTAAGTGAGAAATTTGACAGAACAACAGATTTTGGCGATTGTAGAGGATGTAAGAACATCCCTGAAAGAATTCAACAATATTGAATTAGGTAAAGATCTCATTAATTTTATCGCCAACAATCTAAGGAATAGACTTGGTACCAAGATTCCTACAGAAAAAGACTGGTCTGATCAAGACAACAAATTGGTACAGAATGACCAATAATAACAACGATATATTTGCGGCAATGTATGGTTCTGCTGCGGCGGTGATCATCCCGCAAGCATCCGGTATGTCATATCACGGATATGGAGATTGGTCAATAAAAGAGTCTTCAAGCGACAATCTTATTCGTAGATTGAATACTTTCTTTGATGGTAAAATCTTGTTTAGAGACTTTTCTGATTCCAAGTTTGGGACAGCGTTTGAATATTCTTTTGATGGCAAAACTTGGTTCGAGTTGCCAGATTACGATAAATAGGTAGACATCAATGAGGTTCCCGATACAAGTTTTTTCAGACTATTCTATTCAAATTGCCTTTGGCGATGTTACAGAATATGTGAAGAGGGCTGAGGAACTGAAACTTCCCGCGATAGCCCTTACTGACTACAATACTCTTAGTGGGGCTCTTGACCTACTTACAGCGGTAGAGAAGGTTAACAAGGATGGTCATAAGATCAAGCCTATTATTGGAATGACTGTCAGATACCTTTCTGGTACAAAACCCGCCGAAGATCCTTCTTTGCCACCAATTCCTGTGTTTGAGGACAAGTTAATACTCGCCAAAAATCACAAGGGTTGGTTAAATCTTGTCAAACTTTGCTCTATTTGCAGATCAAAAGAACGTTTTGAAACCTATAAAGTGGAACATCTTATTAGAGATGATTTCGTGGGTAGAGTTGGCGGTCTTATATTTCCCAAGAATCAGGACGATCCAGTTTTCTACGTTAGAAAAGAAGATGAAAATCTCCAGAAGATTATTACATGTTCGGCAATGAAGGCGACGTTTGATAACTACAAGGAAATGTTACCCAATCATCCCGACAAACAAATCATCTTCTCTGGTAAGAATCTATCTTTGGAAAGAGAATTTTCAGACAACTCTGAGATCTATAATCAGATAGAAGAGTTTAGCATTGTAAACAAACCCAAGATTCCGTCGCTTATCCATCCTTCATTTACTGGTGACGCCCCAAAGTATCTGTCTGACGCCTGCAGAAAAGGCTGGGTCGAAAAAGGATTGAATAAACTCAAATCAACCAACGAATCATTGTTCAATGTGTACGCCAACAGAATCAAGGATGAGTTGGGGGTTATTAATGGTGCTGGCCTATCTAACTACATGCTAATTATTAGAGACATTATTCATAAGTGTAGGGAAGATGGCAAATCGTTTAATATCCGTGGTTCGGCTGTAGGCTCATTGGTTTCTTATCTTTCCGGTATCACGGACGTTGATCCTGTATTACCAGACCCAACCCTACCATACAATCCACAGAGATGCTTGATTTTCGAGCGTTTCATTAATAAAGGTCGTATTAGCGAGGGTCGTATTGCCCTTCCAGATATTGATATCGACATCCCACCAGACTACCGCGATACCCTTAAGAATTGGATTAAGAACAAGTATGGGCATAACAAGGTTGCTAACATAATAACCTTTGGTGAGATGAAGGGGGCTTCCGCTCTGAAAGAGGCTTTCCGCGTCATGAACAAGTCATTTGATGCTGTCAATGATATGACAAAGAAAGTTTTTGAATATAGTGAGGCAAGGGTACAGGACAAGTTAGAGGATTTGAAGGCGGAAAATCCAAAGTACAACATTATCAATTACTGGCTGGATAATGTACCAGCATTTGCTGAATATTATTCTGACTTCAAGCATGAGATAGATATAGCAATCCGCCTATGTAACACTATTCGTTCAGAGGGTCAACATGCGGCGGGTATCGTTTTGGCCGATGTACCACTCGATGAGTTCATTCCCACAAAGTATGATCCTGATTCTGGTAATCTGATAGTGGCGATGAGAATGCAAGATGTTGAAGAAATGGGTGGAGTAAAATTCGATCTTCTCAATGTTCAAACGTTAAAGATTATTGATGAGATATGGAGACTTGTTGAAAAGAGGAAAGTAAATGTACAAAGTTGAACGTTATGCTGATAGTGATGGGCGAGAAATCGAAATGTTTGTTCACCAACCAAAAGATGGTGAGACAGCCAAGGAAACACTATTTAAGTGTATGGTGCCGGTGCTTACAGACCAAGGAATTCAGCCGATTCCTTACGTAATGAATGTAACAAATTTAGAAGAGGCTTTTGCGTCCCACGATAAGATTTCCGAGGATCATATCGCACGAATAAAGTCTCAGATTGAGGAAATTCGCCGAAAGCAACAAAACAAGTTGGTTGTCGCCCAAAACGTTCCTCCCACTAAGCCAAACGGTGGACTTGTTCTAAGTCAATAATGAAGCATCGCCACTACGTCATTACAGACCTTGAAACGACAGGGCTCGATCCTTTGGCTGGGGCCGAGATAGTTGAAATCGCTGCCGTTGCGGTCAATGGGACAGACTTAAACGATCATCACGCCGGGCCGTTTCATGTACTCATAAAACCACAACGCCCAGAATTAGCCCACCCTGATGCCTTAGCGGTTATAGGACCGGAATTGTGGGAAAGGGCTCAAAAAGAGGGTCTTGAAAGAAAAGTGGCTTTGCGGCAATACTATAAGTATGTGGACAGTCTAAACTACACTGGCCGCTACTATAAGCCAGAGTTTGTGGCCCACAACGCCCCATTCGACCACGGATTTTTACTACATTATATGCTTGAGGATAAGGTCATCAAAACCAAGGATGACCTACCTTATGGCAGAAATCTGTTCGATACCATAACGATGTTCAAGTGTCTGTTTGAGAATGATCCAGCCGTGAATAATTTTACGCTTGATTCATGGCTTAAACGGCTTGGAATGAGGAGAGACACCAAGAACCACTCCGCTATTGAGGATACGAAGTTGCTGGCACAAGTCTTTGTGAGACAGATGCGTTTCTTTAGAAATTGCCATGCTCAAATGAAGATTGCTGGTGTTGACACCGCAAAGACTAAAAAGGTTGAAAAAGCATGAGTTACAGAATGGACCATCGTTCACCAGAGGATTTCGCTAATGATATCAAAAAGTGTGTAGCGATTGAACACAAACTAATGGAATCCTATGTTAAGGATTTATCGGCCAGAAAGGGTGGGATTTACAAGTTTCGCCCATCCAATAGTCAGGCAGATGGTGAGTTTATTCCTAGCGGCAAAAAGGTTTCTAGCGAGGCTGATTTCTGGTTAATTACGCCGTCTGGCGAGGAAAGACGTATAGAAGTAAAGTTTTGTCGGGATGACCGTAAGGATTTTCGCATCAAAGTCTCTCAACTACGTAGTTATATTAAGCAGGATTGCTGCATAGTCACCTATATGGGTGTTAACACGCCTAACCCTAAATATACTGTTTTAACCCCACTTGATCTATCTTCACTTGCGGAACGGTATCCTGATGAATATTTTCACCCTTGGAAAAAGGATGTCAAAAGAATTTTGTCTCAGGATTGTGTGTGGTGGTCTGTTGCGGCGATATAATGCTTACGCAGTATGACGGAGATACAAAGGACAACCATGAGTTACGATAGTACAAAAGACACACTAGAACACATCAAGTTAGTCAACAAGATCCTTTTGGGATTCGCCAAGGAATTGATGGACAGGGCTATTAAGCACGACTCCACTAAACTGCAAGAGCCTGAAAAGTCTGGCTTTGATGTTGCTACACAAAAACTAAAGGATTGTGAATATGATTCGCCAGAATACAAAAAGTCTCTAGAAGAACTTAAGCCGATCCTTGACCATCATTACAGGAATAACTCTCACCATCCAGAATTCTACGAAAATGGTGTAAGCGATATGGATTTGCTAGACCTGCTTGAAATGTTTGCAGACTGGCGGGCGGCTGGCGAGAGAAACAAGGGTGGCAATATCTTTAATAGCATCAATAAGAATCGTGAACGGTTCAAGATGTCTGATCAGTTAACATCTATCTTTAAGAGAACGGCGGAAAGATTTGGTGAAATATAAATGACTGATTATATGCGTTGGGTTCCCCATGTTAAGATTGATGATAATCCCGGCTGGCATGAATATGGAATTATTCTCTCTTATGGCTGGACTGCTGGTATGAGCGATGAACAGGTTGCCAGAACGGAAGAGGGCGAGAGGATGGAGGGTAGTGTCCATTTTGGGTTAACAGAAGCCATCCTTTTAAGAGACAAACTCAACGAGTTGATCCCACAGATAGAAAAAATGGGAACGCCCCCGCCCAACAACGAACTTGAAAAGGCAAACGAGTATTTTTCTAAAATTATGTACAAGCATAATAAGGAGAACGAAAATTGAGTGCGGGCAAGGGTGATACGTACCGTAAGGTAAACAAATTGGCGTATGACACCAACTACGAGATAGCGTTTAGTAAGAATAAGGAGAGTATTGAATTGGCTAAGAAAAAGAAAAAGGAAATTAAATCTACTTGTTGGGAGGTAGTTGTAAGAACCACTCATATTTATCGTCCATATTTTGAACGACCTATAACAAGAGAAGAGTTGGAACAACAGTTTGTTGGGAATGTTCGTGGTGATTTGTTTATAGATTCTAATCACGATGAAGAAATCTCAATTGATGAGATTATAAAAGCAGAACCGCTTGATAATAATGAGGAATAGTATGGCCACTCCTATATTAGTAAAAGATCTTATCGCTTTACTTAAAACTATGGAGCCTTTAGCGAAAGTAACCGTAGAGGAAACTGTGATAGAATTAGAAGAGTGTGACCACTGCGATACATGTTGTTGTCCTCCTGAGACTTATGAGACTATACGAAAGGTTCCTATCCGTAGTGTAGATTATAATGGAATGTTTGAGATAGTTATTAGATAGGTGGTGTGTTATGAGTTTAACAGTATCTGAATTAATGGCGTTCTTGCGTGACAAGAATCCTTCCGCTAAGGTTGTAATTAGCCTGCCGGGTCATGGTAGGACAGCCTATATTATTGACAAAGAACTTCAGGAAATGGCTCTTACAGAGTGCGGATTCGCTACATTATCGCAAGTAACTCTAATTGCGGAACCAAACCAAATATGGGGACACGCCCCCATACCCCCAAAGCCAAACAATGAACTGAAGTCTGGTATAACAACTAAGGGAGGGTAGCCTGTGGCACTCAAAATTAAGAAGAATACACCATTAATAATTGGTCCTTATGATGATTATCACTTTCTAAGCGATGTGGCAGACGGAATTCATGCTATTGCCAGCGGATTCAAAACAGAAGAATTAGATTGTGAAAAATATGGTTTTAAATTCAATGGTAGATATTATCTATTAGTTTGGCATGGAAAGAAACCGTCTAAAGAAAACGTCATAAAATACATGGTAAAATTAGGATGTTGGTGTATTCCAAATGATACTTGATAATATGTGTCAGTACACAACTCGTGGGGTTTATTATCCAGTGTATGATATTGCCCATACAGGAATAATAACAACCGACCGATATTATCCGCCAGTGGTTTTGCCAGAAACTGAAGAGATAGAGGAAGTTATTGAACATATATCGCCATACGAGATAATCCATATTGAAAAATTGGGTAGGTATAAAAGGTGGTTTTGATGACCAAGAATGATATAGAAACATTGCTAGCAAGACTGGATGCTGCTGGCAGCACCGGTTTAGATATGTCACCGGGCGATTCGTTGTGTAAAGAAGCGGCACGAGTTATCAGATTCTTACTGACTCCACCACAGCCGACGCCATCAATTTTCAGTGAACAACATAAAAAACTATTAGACAGCATTAAGCATAATACGGACGAAATTCGTAAACATCAACCAAATGGAAAGATGTGGTTTGATTAATCATGAAATGGACCACTAAAAAGTATAAAATCGGCGATTTTAGAATAAGAAGTGGTTTTCTTCTGTTTCCAAAAACTATTAAGGAAGAGACTAGGTGGTTGATTTGGACAACATGGAAAGAAGAACGGTTTATTTCTTATGGTGCTGGCAGGGTTGGATGGGCTGGAAGAGAGTGGATTAATTAATTCAACGGATCTAAGAGAAAAATACAGTGTCTACAGCCATTAAAAACTACGATTTCTCATGTCCAGACACTTGGTATCTAATCCAATCTGGAAAGACGACCGGCGTATTTCAATGCGAATCGTTTTTGGCAAAAAAGTGGTTGAAAAAGGTTAAGCCAAAGAATGTATGGGAATTGGCGGCTGTTATCAGTATTTTGCGTCCCGGTCCCTTAGAGGGTGGTCAAGCGGATGCCTACGCTAAAAACAAGTTTAATCCAGAGCATATGGAGTTGTTCAATAATAAGATAGTTGACAACATCCTTATTGAAACCAACGGGGTTATTATTTATCAAGAGGAAATCATCCTTATTGGACAGAATCTTGCTTGGCAGCATCTACCAGAAAACGAAAGATTAATTCTCGGCGATACTCTTAGAAAGTCCATCGGTAAAAAAGACAGTAAAAAGATACTAGAGATCGGCCAAAAATTCGTTGACGGGTGTTTACACAACAAGGTTCATAAAGACTTGGCCGATAAACTCTTTGATATTATCAAAAAGAGTGGGCGGTATGCATTCAACGCAAGCCACGCTATTGCATATGCTTATACAGCCTATCACACCGCCTACCTAAAAACTCATTATCCACCAGAGTTTTTTGCTACAGTAATGAATTCGTCCAGTGAAAGTATTGACCCCAAAGAATACCTTGATGATGTTGTACAGGACGCTAAGGCGTTTGGTTTCAATATTATCCCGCCCAATATCAATAAGAGAAACACAGGTTTTGAGATTGTAGGCGAAAAGGATATCTTGTTTGGTCTAGGCTTCATTTCCTCTACTGGGCAAAGTTTGCCAGACTTCTTGACTCAGGTTCCCGATAGAATAGACAAATGGCAAACTCTGATGCGTTACATCTTTGCCGAAGAAGGCCCCAAACTCCGTAAGAATGTCGCCGAAAACCTTATTAGGGCTGGGGCGTTTGTCGATACCGGCGTTGGTCGAGAACAGTTGTTGCAAATATATGAGATACTATCTGTATTGTCACCCAAGGAACGGGAGTTTGCTATGACGCAGATAGACAGTATTAAACCCAACGAAATTCCCGACCTGATACTCAAAATCTCTCAAGAGGTTTCCACAAAGAAACGTAAACAGATAGTTGAGAGCGAGTCTATATTCTTAAGAAATAACCTGAAGTTATCTGACAACCTTGAATGGATCGAGGACGCTGAGATTAAGAGTATTGGGTTCCCGGTTTCCCCGGTTGCTAGCAGAGCGTATGAACATCTTTCAACTCTCAACTGTTATGAGGCTAATCAACTTCCAGCAGAGGAAGATGTAAAGAAAATAGTCACTATTGGGCGGCTAGACAACTTAATAATCAAAGAGGTTCGTTCTGGCAAAAATAAGGGGCGTCCTATGGCCCACTTTACACTAAGAGACTCTACAGGTCGCCTAGATGGTTTGACTATATTTTCGGATGCATATACCAAGTATTCAGATCAAATAATGGAAAAAACCCTAGTTAAAGTTACTATGGGTCATCCCCAGAATAGGGGATTCTTCGTAAACGCCGTTGAGTTATTGGCGGGCCATGATTAAAAACGCAAAACAAGCACTAAAAGCCGCAAACTACTTCATGACTTATGATTATGCTGGCGATAATATCGCTACAGTAACAGCATCGTTTCGTCAGGGATTGGTTTATCAATTTAAGTATTCCAATGGAACATTATCAAACACATATGATAACTACAAGATAAAGGTGCCGCTATATGCAGCACTACCATTTGTAGAATTATGTACACACAAAATTTGTGAGGAATTTGGGTACGGTTCGGAATTCCTGCATCACACTATTCGTGGGGCTCCGGTATACCTTATGAGGTTCGGTGACTTTGACGACCCACTAGATATTGAGCGTATGGAGATGATGTATGACATATACAAAGATATTTGGCATTTCGGGGTAAAGCCAGAACACGTTTCTCTGGCTCGTGAGGCTGATGTTTATCCCGGTTTTCAAAAGTTAGTGAATACTTATTTAGGAGTTAAGATTGGAACTTGAACAACTACAAAAACTTATAGATTCTAGAGTAAAGAATTTTATGAGAAAACGCCCAGCAAGCCGTAAGTATTTTGACGCGGACGACTATAGGCAGGCTTGTTTGTTGGCGGTGATTGATGGTGCAAAATATGACAAGTCTAAGGGATCTGAAGAAAACTACATAAATACTATCATAACAAACACCTTACGGGACTCTCTTGTAGATGCTTGTGTTGATGTGGGTGGATGTATTTCTACTAAGAGTGATATTATGACGGTTAAGGGTGAAAACTCTAAGGGCGTCGATGTAAAAGAGACTTGTGCAAAAATGAATATCAATCAAGATTTGTACGAGAGTTATATGGTGGCACCAAACCGAATAAATATGTCAGAATCATTTGCCGCCAGTTTGCATAAAAGACCAGTCGGAGAATCCATTGAGGACTACATCGACAATTTAGACGATACGGAAAAGACTATAATGAGAATGTCGGCCCAAGGATGCTCTCAGGTGGAAATATCGGGCAAGATAGGTATTTCTCCCTCACAGGTAAGAAGTAAGTTTGATAAGTCGTGTAAAATAATAAGAGAAACCCACAACGAAGATATGTGATGGGCATACCAACCGCTACAAATTATGATCTTCAGGACGTGTGGTATTACAATCCTGAAAATCCACTGAAAGAACCCATATTGTGCCGGGTGTATTCTTTGGAACAAGAGTGTTTTGGTATTGGTAATTTTAATGAACCGTTGGTATATCTTCGTATCAGAGAGAAAAACCCTGTCGGTCTTACGGTGTTTGAAACAAGATGTACGCAAGATTTTGTCTACAACGATAGATGGGAAGCATTGCTAGAATACCAGAAACGCGGACTTGAGGCAATCAAAAAATTCTCGGAGTTTTGGAAAAATGTTTAAGAACAGAGAGTTTGTAAAACCGATCATTTGTTTTGTTCTTGGTGCGTATCTGACTATTGCTTTGGGTCAGGTATATCTGGGCGAGTACAAACCATCTATTGATGTTCCGGAAAATAGAACCGTCTACTATGATAATAAGAATTTTGAGATTGTGACCGATGGGTATTTGTACCAGTTTCCGGGTGCAGACCCAAACTATCATGGAAACTATCGGATGGCGATTGTCAGGGATAAGATGACTAGACAGGAACATATTATCATTTTCAATGATAGAGCGATCACAGCAATTGAAAGAAATATTTCAAAATGAATAACTCTGTTAGAAAGAAACGCATCCTGTTCGTGAACGAATTCTCTCAGTTAGCCACCGGGTTTTCGACTTATGGCAACGAGGTGATGAAGCGATTGTACGCCACTGGTAAGTATGAGTTGGCGGAACAGGCTAGTTATTGTGCCCCAGAAGATCCTAGAATATTTGATGTTGAGTGGCAGGTTTTTCCGACTATGCCTAACCGAGAGGATCAGGCTGGATGGCAAAGATATCATAGCAATAAAACAGCACAGTTCGGTTCCTTGAATCTTACCGATTGTTTGCTACAGTTTAAGCCAGACGTTGTTGTATCAATTCGTGATCCTTGGATGGATCAGATGATTTCAAATCATCCGTATAGACCATATTACAAGTGGTGCTATATGGGCACGATTGACGGTGAACCACAACGTACTGACTGGATAGATATGTATAGATCGGTTGACTGTATGTTAACCTATTCTGAATGGGCTGCCAACATTATCGCCAAGGAAGGAATAAAGGTTTTCGGCACTCATCAGCCGGGCACTGATATTAATGTTTTCAAACCACCAGCAGACAAAAAAGCCATAAAAGAAGAAATGGGTCTTAATCCCAACTGGAATATTGTTCAGACAGTAATGCGTAATCAGCCGCGAAAACTCTATCCAGAATTATTCAAGGCTTTTGGTCGATTCTTAGAAATCTGCAAAGAATCTGGAAAGAATGAGTTGGCGGCAAAGACATTCCTTCATATCCATTGCTCACTTAAGGATGTTGGTTGGGATATTGCTGAGGAAATTCGCAAGTATAAGTTGGGCCACAAGGTTCTTCTGACATATGTAGACCAGCCAACACAACAACCATACTTATCTTTCTATAAGGGTGAGCCAGCATGGAGTAGGTTTTCCAATGGTAAAAACTCTATTACAACCAACACCGGCAAGGGTCTTAGTAGAGAAAATCTGGCGAAATTGATGCAATGTGCCGACCTTTACATGCAGATTTCTATTGCGGAGGGGTGGGCCATGCCTATCGCTGACGCCAAGGCTTGTGGTGTGCCAGTAATGGCTATTCCCTATACGGCTATGGCTGAACAGGCACTTGAGCCGGGCGGTATTCCACTTAAGATTGCGGCTTTCCGCCAAGAAAGTCATCTAGAAACTTCTCAAAGACGTGCCGAACCAGACAATGAATATACAGCCCGCAAGATGTTTGACTTCTTCAACGCAAAACAAGAATATCGAGATAATCTTGGTAAAGAGGCAAGAGAAATAGCCGTTAGTAAGTATAGTTGGGATACTTGTGCGGCCAAGTGGGAAAGACTTCTTGACTCTATTGAGATCCCGGAACACTCTATCACTTGGGATTCGCCACCAAACATCTTCAATCCTGACCTAACAAAAGCACCAAGGGGTTTGAGTAACGAACAGTTTATTTACTGGGCGTTTGCTAATGTTGTTGGTAGACCTTGGATGTTGCGATACGATACAATAATGGGTTATATGGAGCGATTTAACTATGGTGATAATGGTAGGCCGTTTACCCGTAACGACCTAGTAAAAGAATGTGTCGATGCCTGCAATGCTCTTAATAATGCTGAAATGACAAGATTCAACTTTTCTCGTAAGATTGAGGCTAAGCCGAGATTGGTATCATTATGATAGAACGTTCTGGTAATATGTGGAGTGTTTGGAGTGTTCCAAAGGCGAGTGGCTACCTTATGCCAGCGGCCAAGGTTATTAAAAGTGGTACTACTGTTTGGACTGCAACAAACTCTATCCCTCTTAAGAGTGAGGATGAGGCGAAAAACATCATCTTATGCACAACTAATAGTATCAAAAGAAAAGATGGTACACTAGTAATGGGGGCTGGTACAGCAAAGACTGCCGCCCAAAAGATCCCAGATTTACCAAAATTAATCGGTAATTCTATTGTGGCAAAAGAGGATTATCACATTAGAATATTTATGGAACATAGTGTTGGATGTATTCAAACCAAGCGGTTTTGGGGCGATCCCAGCCCGATTGATTTGGTAGAAAACTCTCTGGTTCGCCTTTGTATAATCGCCACAGCCATGCCAGACCTTAATTTTCACCTACCACGTCCCGGATGCGGATTGGGCGGATTGAAATGGGAAGATGTCAAGAAGTTGGCTGAAATATTGCCGGACAACTGTTTTGTGTGGAATATAGAGGATGACAAGGGTAAATAATATGCCAGCAAAACTATTAGAGTCTAAAATCATGAAGCATATTCTAGATATTGCTGTAAATAACTATAAGACTGGTAAATGGCATCCATCTGATGGTTATCTGTTATCAAGTCAATATACAGCAAAAAATGGTTGGTTTTATCAGTATGAAGTTGTGAATGACTCCCGATATAATCCACCAGTGTTCGCAAAGGTTTGGGCTTGGAAACCAAAGACTAGCAAACTTAGAACCGCCGATTACTATATCTACAGATCTTTAGTAGATATTAAAAAGGATAGCCTTGTCGGAATAGGATCATGAAACATAAATATAAAGTTACTGGTTTGTTTGGAATGGCCAAAATTGGCGATGTACGATATTGTGAAGTATTGATAAAAGATTCCTCATATTTAGTTTATCATCCTCCCGTAAAAGGAGAGTGTGGATCATTTGAAATATGCCGTCTAAAAAGATATAAAGATGGTGAATATCTGGTATCTGTAATGAAAGATGATCCCAGAACTTATGTCAACCAAAGTAGTCAAAAAGATATCCAACACATTATAGATACTATGAAAAAATATAAAAGAAAGGTGGCCACGCGGCCTAAGCGATGAAACTATTGTATTTTGCCCCAATCTCTGATGGAACCGGGTATTCTCATGCCGCCCATGATAACATTGCAGCGATAAATGCAGCGGGTATCGAGGTGTTGCCAGTTGATATCAAACTGTCTAACTTCACTAGTGACGTTCCGGCATTGATTAAGAAACTAATGGGTGGTACAGCCAGTGGAGCCACCCACACTATTCAACATATTCTTCCATATGCATTTGAGTGGACTTCTAAGTATAAAAACGTTGGATGTTTCGCCTATGAAACAGATAATATGCGTCCTATGGGATGGCATAGATATTGTAACTACATGGATGGTAACACCGTGTTTTCAGAGCAAAACAAACAGATGTGTTTAGACAGTGGGGTAAAAACGCCGGTTTCGGTAATCCCGCAAGCAACTGATGTCGATAAGTATTTCAAAGACTATCTACCTTTAGTGGATGGTATAAAGAAAACTGTTGGCAACAGATTTGTATTTCTTTCTGTTGGCGATTGGTCTTACCGAAAGAACTTGGCAAATCTAGTCAGGGCCTACCTAACAGAGTTTTCTCACAAGGATGATGTTGCTCTTGTTCTAAAAACCTATGTATCTGGTAAAAATTCAGATGACTCCATTAACTACATTAATTCACAGATTCAGGGGATTAAGGAAAGAATACGAAAATCCGGCACAAACAGATTCCCGCCCATCTATATCTTGTGTGATCGTATGAGTGATGACGAAATTAGTGGGTTACATCAGTTGGCGGATTGTTATGTTAGTATTGAGTTAGGATCTGGCTGGTGTATTCCGGCGTTCGAGGCTATGGGATTTGGCAAACCAGTTATCGCAAATGAGTGGGGTGGTCACACAGACTTTACCACCCTGTCTAGTATCAATACGCATATCCCAGTCGATATGGAGCCTTGCTATGGGATGGAACAGACAAACGCCCCTTATTATGAACTTTATAGTTGTCACCAAAAGTGGGGAAGGCCCAACTTTAGTAAGTTATTGACGGCTATGAGAAATCACTACAATGATAGACAGTATTGGTCTACTGATAGCAAAATGTCTTTTCTAAAGAAGTATTCTTATGAGACAGTAGGCAAGCAATGGAGAGATGTTCTTGAATCAATCTAAGATAAGACGAATAAATCTGTTGGGTGGTCCGGGAGTATCCAAATCTACTACGGCAGCCTTTATTTTTACGAATCTTAAGCGGCGTATAGCCAGTGGATCATTAGATATTCAAGTTGAATTGGTGACTGAATATGTCAAACAGTGGGCTTGGGAGGGTCGCAAACCAACTGGTTTAGACCAGTGGTATCTATTTGCTAGTCAATGTCGAGCAGAAGAAATAGTGTTGCGTAACGATGTTGATTTAGTTATATCAGATTCTCCATTAACTCTTAATTGTTGCTATGCTAAGAAAAACAATGTTCCGGGATGGGAAAATTTGTTTGATTTGGCAAAAATCTTTGAGTCTAAATATCCATCAATCAACATCCTATTACAAAGAAAAGATCGTAAGTATATTTCTAGAGGACGATTTGAAAATAAAGAGCAAGCACAATTGATGGATCTATTTATAGAAGAAAATGTTGGTGTTCCTTTGCTAAAAATAGACTATGAAGATTCAGTCGGCATTATGAATGCAATACAACAAAATTGTTTAGAGGCGTCACCAACATGCTAAGTAAACTCCGAACACTTATAAACACCCTTGACAAAACCGACAAAACGATTAGGGTTTTGACCTTTCCAACGCATGAGGGATATCAGACCTTATTGGGTCAGATTCCCGGAGTAGAGTGGCACCTATATCACCCACCAAACGGCAAAAACCAGTGGGACTATCATACCCGTCCACTTCCTAAAAACCACTACTTGTACCTAAACGGAAATATTGGTGGCGATGTGGTTTTTGATTGTGTCTTATCTCAAGAACCAATGTCTCAATTTTCCATTGCCGATAGTCTGCGTAATACGTTCGCCATACCACTGCTAGGCTTGTTTCATACCGAGGTGTATCCTAACACAACTAGAAAACGTCTAGAGGCTATTCATTCCTATCAGAAATATGATAGGATAGCGTTCATCACTAACAATAATAAGAATAGTTGGGGATTTCCAGAAAATATCACACAAACAGTTATTCCGCATGGGATAGACCACAGCCTATTCCAAGGATATAATGTCGAGAAAACTCAGCCTGTAGGTATCAGTATTTGTAACCACATCGCCCAAAGAGATGTATTCTGTGGATGGAGTTTGTTCCAGCAAGTGGCGGCAAAGGTTCCGCTATCATTAATAGGTGAGAATCCCGGCCTAAGCACCTCTATCAGTAACACACAAGACCTTGTTAGTAAACTATTAGGTGCCAGATTCTACTTTAACTCATCCCAACTATCCCCATGCCCACTCTCTCTTTTAGAGGCCGCGTGTGCTGGAATGCCTATATTAACAACCGCCAATATGGAAGTGCCCAAGATATTCACTCATGGTGTCAACGCCCTGATGTCAAATAACGAGAATGACTTGATAGAATATGCGAGGCGGTTACTTGAAGATAAGGAATTGTGTACGAGACTAGGCAATGCCGCCCGCCAACTCATGATTGAGAAATTTGGAATGGATCAGTTTATTGGAAATTGGCAACGTTTTTTGAGAGATTAATGTGGCTATAATAAAAGTATCAAACATGTACGCTGAAGATCTATTTGAGTGGGTATGGAATTCCATAGATGGTTGTGGTGGTGATGGTGGTGCTGCAGTAGTGTGTGATAATCCTCATGAAACAGCAAAAGCATTTGCTGGGTGGGCCAAGAAAACTTATGATTGTGATGTGACTAAAAATAGTTTTCCAAATGCAAAAGATACAGATCCATTTACTGAATATCCAGATATGGTTCGTTTTGATTGGTGGAATTGTCAAGAAAATCTAGGATTTCACAAAAGATACGAAGATAACATTGCGTTTCCGGGCGAGAATGTATTTATAGTAGAAAAAGACTGTAAATTTGGTTATGAAAAATCAAATTTTGTCATAAAAGGATTGTGTAATGAAAATCAATATTTGTAATAATCCGTCCGATATCCGTGTTGGTTATATTAACATATCTAGTGCCACACTAAAAGACCCTAAGTACGGGACAACAACTACCGTCTGGGACATGAGAAATCTAACCGGCGTCGTAGATGCTGGCGGTGCCACCGAAATCTTCTCAAACCACACCTTGCAGGGGCTAAGATATGAGGAACTTCCTGCTGTTTTTGCCAACTGGAAAACGCTGTTAGCACCAGATGGGAAGGTTATTATCAAGTCAATAGACTTGGAAATGATTGGTAATGATATAGCGTTTGACAGACTAGCACCAGATAAGGCAAATGCTTTATTATTCGGCATAGAAAACAAGGGATGCCACACTGTAGGTACTGTATCACAAGCCCTTATTCAGTCTGGATTTACTATTGTCAGCAAGACCATAAAGGGTCATGAGTTTATGGTGGAGGCTACTATTGATGCTACAGCCAAATAACCTGTATCTGGGCGATTGTCTCGATTTGATTACAAAAATTGAGCCAGCCAGTATAGATCTTATCTTTGTCGATTTGCCTTTTGGTGTGACAAACACGGGAAAGGGGCGGAATGAGTGGGATAAACTTCTACCGATGGAATCTCTGTGGAAAGAATGGAAAAGAATCCGCAAGAATGAGGCTACACCAATTGTATTGTCGGCTATGCAACCATTTTCGTCCTTGCTTATAGCATCAAATCCAGATATGTTTAAGTATGAATGGATATGGCGGAAACCATTGGGAACCGGCTTTCTTAATGCCAAAAAGCAACCACTCCGCAATCACGAGTCTGTTTTAGTTTTCTACGAAAAACAGTGTGTCTATAATCCACAAATGAGGACTGGTTTTAAACCATACAAGATGACTAGGCGTGGCGACACAACTAACTATGGTGATGTTAAAGAATTACATTGGGAAAGTAGTAGTGAAGGTGATCGCTATCCAGTAAGCGTTCTCGAATTTAATTACGACAAAGAAAAACTTCATCCGACACAAAAACCGAAAGAATATTGTGAATATTTTGTAAACACATATTCTAATGCTGGCGATACTGTATTAGACTGCTGTATGGGATCTGGGAGTATTCCGCTTGCCGCTAAAACTCTCGGTCGTAATTACGTTGGTATTGAAAAAGAGCAAAAATATTACGATATTGCGGTAGAAAGACTTAACAAAAATGGGCAATAATACAGTAGAGGCTTTCGCCATTCCAATTCCTGTAAGTGTGGTCATTACAAACTATCGTAATGGCAAGTTTATTATTGACGCGATTAAAAGTGTTGTAGATCAGTCCTATAAGATGATATCCGACATTGTTATTGTGGATGATGCATCTGGTGATGGGTCTGTTGATATCATCAAGGATTTCATCTCTAAACCAGAGAACCTTAAGGGTAGAACTGTAAAATTCATCCAGCACGAGAAAAATGGTGGGGTTTCAGAGGCCCGCAACACTGGCATTATGAATTCTATTGGAACCATAATAGCGTTCTTAGATGGAGATGATTTCTACTACAAGGATAAGATTGCTGTAAGTGTTGGCAAAATGATGGAATATCCCACAATTGGCGTTGTTTATTCTGACTATGACCAGATTAATGAAAACACTGGCAACAAACGTAGAGAATTCAAGGCTCCATTTGATATGAGCGTGTTAATATCTCAATATTGTATGGTTGCTACTAATAGTGTTGTCAAACGAGATGTGTTTGAAAAAGTTGGATTGTACAAGACAAACCTTCGTATTATGGAGGATTACGAGTTTTGGATGCGGGCATCTACTAAGTTTTCCTTTGTTCATATTCCAGTAAACCTTTGGTGTAGGCGTGACCATGATGATTGTATCACTCTAAAAACCCCAAGTAAAGAATGGGCTGAAACAGAAAGAAAAATGAGACAGGAATTCCTCGCCTCAATAGGCATAAATACTGGGAGCAAGCCATGAGTTATGTAAGTGAAATCAAAGATGATATTAAGGATGGATTCCTTAGAAATCACTATGGTAAAAACAAGTCATTGGCGATACTTGTAAATTCTGTTGGGAATAATCAAGCCTATTTTTACGCCTGCAACAAAGCATCTGATTTTATGCAGGATCGTGGCGACATAGACATTTTCTTTTGTAGTTTGGCAGATGACCGCCCTATTATTTGGCCACAAGGTTCCATCCTTCCAATGTATAAACTGGCGAACTATAAGGGGCCGGTATTGGCGACATCGTTGGCAACCCTAGAAGTCGCACTTAATGGCAACTTTTCTGAAAAATATTTCTACTGCTATAACCTATTGGAAATGCAAGGCTTAAATCAAGAAGTGGTTGCTCGTATTAATGACGAATTTACGGTATTTACTAGAACGGATGACTACGCAAGAATTCTCAAGGAAACCTTTGGAATCAGAATGAGGACGGATTTAGTGAGAGTCGCTGATTTCAATATGAACAATATAGCCAAAATAGTTGGCTGGTAAAGGAAAATATGGCAAAGAAACCAAGTGTAAACGCTACTACTACAGAAACACCACCCCAAATCGTGTTTGAACCATCCCCAAGTGACGTTGAGTGGACTGATTTTGTTCTTGGAAAGATGACTGTTAAGGAAAAGTTTGGTAATCGCCCCAAGTGTGACGGCCTTCGTCGCGTATTTGGTGCGGTAATGGGTGATATTGTTGAGTCAATGAGTAGGGTTGTTCAGGCGGCAAATATAGAAAACGCCAACCGTTGTACAGTAGAACATACTATTAGATTCATCAAGCATGGCGATACGATGGGTCGTGTACGAGTAGTAACCGATTGTGTTGATATTTCGACACTTAATACATCTGACCCATTTAGCCGATATCCAACCGCTTCCGCTGGTACAATCGCTGAGGGTCGGGCATTAAAGAAGGCTCTATGTTTGGTAAACGTCCAAACCGCCGAAGAGATGAATGCACCAGTTGCTACACCAATGGAATCATCATCTCCAATAAAGCCAACACAAAAGAACATCATTACTAAATCAGCATCAGATCAGAATATTTCTCTCGATAAGATGTTGAAGGAGATGTTTGATGCTAAAGTCATTACTGTTGCCGACATTTCAAGAATGTCTTACACAGACGCACAGGTTGTGATTAATCAACTTTCACGTTACGATAACGGTCCAGATAACGGGGGCGACGTAGTTCCCGATTCTATTCTCGCAAATTAATAAAGGGTTTTTATGGGTATTTCACACGAAGTTTCGTTTTTCAAGGCTTATCAGGGTAAGGGTGCGGCGGCACGATTTGAATATCGCAAGACGCAGCGAGGCCCCGCCATTTTCCTTTCTATGGCAAAGGAGATTGGTGAAAAGAAGTTTGACTGGGACAACAAGGTTATTTTCTCTGTAGGGCAGGGCGATATGGCCGCTATTATGATGGTCCTACAGAACCGCAAGGATGGTTGTGGTAAACAGAAGGATGGTAGTTGGAGCGGCCTTTATCATGAAAATGATAAGGGCAATTCAATCCTCCGTTTTGAGAAGAATACGGAACGAGAAGGTTTCCGCATGAATCTCTCTGTAAAGGCTAATAACACAGCCAATCAGGTTGGCCTAAGCCTCTCGTTTGAGGAGGGTATATTGCTTGAAATGTTCTTCCAACGTTTCGGTGTCAATTTCTTTGATCGGGAATGGGAGCCTGCGGGCGGCGGTGAGACAAATGAAACCACCACTCCAGCACCAGCACGGACGGCGAAGGCATCCTCTACAAAGACTACAACAAAGGCAAAGGTAACTGTTCCAGATGGTGGCGACGGCGACATTCCATTCTAAGGTTATGCCAACATGCTAAACAAATTCGTAAACGCCAACAATATCCCCTATGTTCCAAATCGCTTTTTCGGATTTGACGACGTTGGCATTCTACCCTATCCATCTACTATCACCGGATCTCATGATCCTCATATGGACATGTCTACAAGATTTGGCGGTTATGAAATAGGAACGCCTATTGTCTATCGAGGATTCTCATCTACAGAGAGTTTTACAGAGATAGCCAAAAAGAAAAGTCTTGGTTTTGTTATGGCCAAAAACTTTGTAGATCCGGCAGAGTTGATTGAAAGACTTAAGGAAATGGCCAAGTTTATACCACCATCTGTAGAAATCGGCACACATCCCGGCGATGCTGATTTGATTGGTGTTATACTAGACTCGGGAATAAAGAAGCCGCAAGTAATGATAGTATCCCCAAATGGGGAGTCTCAAATTCTACTTGACCAACTTAGGCGTATTAAGGCAAAATACGGTTCTGATGTGGATGTATCTGTAGCATTTCCACAAACAATTCAGACCATTACTACGGCGGTCGTTTTAGGTGCTAACAACATTGTCCTGAGTGATGATACTGGACAGTTTACTGATGTGCCTATAGTAACCAAAATCATTAATGCCCGCCACGCTGTTTTTAGCAAGAAAAGTAACACAACTATCAGCGTTGCAATAAGCAATCCAGTAAACACAATAAAAGCATTGGTTGCTGGGGCTGATACGGTAATGCTTAATTACAATCCATCGACCGAATTCTACTTTATAAAGGAAGATATGTACATGACTGGTGCCTCTAAGATTGCGGATCTTTTCAACAAAGTTGCATTCTTCGAGAAACCAAATGGTTGATGTAATTGTCTTTTCTAAAGATCGTCCTTGGCAACTATCTGAATACTTGCGTACTCTAAGAGAGTTTTCCAATGGCGACTACAGAGTATATGTTCTCTACAAAACAAGTAATCCAGAATTTGATGCCGCCTACGCCGATTTGGTATTAAAAAACAAATCATCGGTAGAATTTGTAAAAGAGGATGATAACCTTGAGTTCAATGATGGGCTCGATCTCATTATTAATGAGTTTTGTGAATCGCCACATATTATGTTTGGCGTTGACGATGTTCTATTCTACGATAAGTTTAGTTTCATAGCGGCGGAAGAGGCACTAAAGTACAACTATTTCTATAGTTATTCTCTACGACTTAATCCTTCTATCACATTTTGCCAGCCAGCAAATTCTAAAAACAGGGTTCCCACACTATCAGACCATAGTAAGTATGACTACTTCTACAATAGACTAGAGGGTTCTGGCGACTGGAACTATCCTTGGGAGTTATCCGCCTCAATCTACAAACGTTCTGGGGTCCGCGACATGATAGCAGCAATTCGCTCAAAATACAACCGGGACGCTACCTCTACACCAAATCACCTAGAAGCGTTTGGCTCTATTTTGGCATCACAGAATATCCCTTGCAAAACTACACAAAATTTCGCCCAAAAGAACGCCGTATGTTCTACAATAACCATTAATCGAGTACAAGAGGACTACAAAAATGCTGTGTTCGGCAACAAAACAGCGGCTGATCTGATAGAATACTACTGGATGAACAAGAGATTTGATACCGACAAGTATCGTGGAAATATGTATAACAGTGTACATATTGGGGATTTGTTTCTAAAAGAGTAGATATTTTCAGAGTGTGGGGCAGTGGTAGCCTGCCTGTTTTGGATACAGGAGGTCGTTGGTTCGATTACTTAATTTGCATTGAACTGTGTATAAGATGGTATGAAAGATACCATTTTAGATTTACATAAGAGAGGTCTTACTACAAAACAGATTGCTAAAACACTACAAATTTATCCTGAATTAGTAGAAAAAATAACTAAACCTAAAAAGAAGAGAGAGCCGTTAAAGCAAAAAATTATTGAATTAAGGGACCAAGGCAAAACTTATAAAATAATAGCACAAGAATTAGGTTGTTCTAAAAGTACAGTATGTTTGATATGTCAAAACAGAGAAGGTAATAAAGAGATATCATCTAAAAATAGAAAGGAAAACCCACCATCATACAAAAAGGCTGTTCGTTGGGCAAAAGATGTTTACGATTCGGAAATAATAAACGCCGCCAAAGATACAATATGTCTATCGGAATGTGTTAATAAATTGGGATTTAATAGTCATGGATCTTCTTCAAGTATGCATTGGAGAATTCGACGAATGATTAAGGAAAAAAAATTAGATGTATCACATTGGATTAAAAATAACTGGGAAAAAACAAAGAAAAATACAGAAGACCTCAGGGATGATAGACAAAGAAAGATTCGTTTAATTAAGGAATTGGGTAGAAAATGTATAAATTGCGGCATTTCTGAATGGATGGGGGAACCTGTTCCACTTGATTTACATCATATAGATGAAGATAGAAAAAATAATAAGAAAGAGAATTTAACTTTGTTGTGTAAAAATTGTCATGGAATTAAACACAAACAAAATAAAACTTGATTTTGATGCGGAGCGGGTGCTGGTTTCCCTGCTAAGTCTCATAAACTTAGTTACAACCGTTCGATTCGGTTCTCCGCAATTTGTTTGGGAAGTTAGCACGGTCTGGTTTGTGCGTTCGCCTGTTAAGCGAGTGGTCGTTGGTTCAAATCCAACACTTCCCTTTGGATATTAACTCAGTCTGGTAGAGTACCCGCTTGATAAGCGGTAAGTCAAAGGTTCAAATCCTTTATATCCTATTATGGCAAAAAAGAAATCATCAAAATGGACTATCTTTTGGGATATGAATTCTGGCGGGGGTCAGAAACTTGATTGGGACAAGATCTACATCGAGGGTCCATCAGACTCCGCACGTAAAATATTTCAAGCATTGTTTGATCGTGATCCAGATAATGTAACTTGTGACTGCTGTGGAAATGATTATTCAATAGATGAATACGACTCTCTGGAACAAGCGTCAGCCTATCATCGTAAGTGTATGTTTGACAAGAAGGCGAACAAATGGATAGAAAAGCCAGACACTTCATATGGTCAAAGCCCAAGTGCCTACAAAACTCTTAAGGAATACATCAAACAAGATGATGTCAAGGTGGTGTATTTAAAGGATTTGAAGGCAGAGGATTTTTACGGATGAACCGGGGCGAGCGTATATCCAGAACCAAAAAGATAGTTCGTAAGCGGCTGAAAGCCCTAAAGAAACAATATGTGGACGTTGATAAGCCTGTTCCGCCCTCGAAGGCTGGTAGATGTCGCAAGCATCATCCAAACGATTGTGGTAATACCAAATGTTATTGTTGCCACTCTGATAAGATAGATAAAATACCCACCAAACAGGAAAAGGCGTCCGATTTGGATGCCAAAGAAGAATGCCAATAGTAACAATAGTAGGTTCTCGGGAAACCCCTCCGTGGGCATTGGAACAACTAACCAGCATCGCCCTATATTTAGCCAAAAAGGGTTGGATATTGAGGAGTGGTGGGGCTAAGGGTGCTGACTCTGCAGCAGAAGATGGATTTTCTAATCATCCAAACCAGAAGGAAATCTACCTACCTTGGCGAAATTTCAACGGGAATAAGTCGTTGCTTTGTTCGCCGTCAATAGAAGCCTATAAAATGGCCGCATCTATCCATCCAGCATGGAGTAAATGTAAGAATGATGCACAAGATTTACACGCAAGAAACTGTCATCAGGTTTTGGGCAAGAGGCTTGACAAACCCAGTGATTTAATGGTTTGCTACACTGAGAATGGCGAAATAAAGGGTGGCACGGCTACCGCCATTTCTCTAGCAAAGAAGAATAATATTCCCGTTTTTAATATTGGCGACAAATCATATTCAAAGAAGGACTTATGGCAGACAATAAAACAAATACAGAACGCTGGATAGAGTTTCTAGATGATAATATGTTTTGGTTTTTTCTCATTATGCTTATGCTTATTGCTGGCATTTTTGGAATGAAATGAAGTTTGAAATAGACTACAAAAACTCTTGGTGTTCGTTCAAGACGAAAAACCGCACCCTTTGTTTCTACAACTGTTTCTGGGGTGGCTGCGAAAAGGGTTTGACGCACCTTTTGTGGAATAATAACGGCGAAATATTAAAACAATCCTCGATCCTAAGGTATATACAGACACCCATAATTGCTGTTGTGTATCTGTGGGTTTTCGGTAGAAATGTTGATTTTGACAAACTTTGTGAAAGATTAAGAAATGGCGATTGATCTACTAATAACATGCCATCTCAAGGATGTCATCAAACTACCTTTTGTTATTAACGCAGCCGTAAATAATATTGCTGATGGCGTTGGCGATATCCATATTGTCACAAACGATCCTAACAAAATCAATGCTGAATTATACAAACATCCTCATTGGTGTAAAACAACTATTCATGGTGATGAACATGTATTACCAGATGTGTCTCGGGAAAGTATAGGTTATCGACCCAACTGGATTTTTCAGCAGTTAGTGAAGTTGACACAAGAGATAACTCAAAACAGTTATCTATGTTTAGATGCCGACGCTATCATTAATCGCCCACTAAGAGTTATCAACAACGGAAAGCCGTCGTTCTTTCTTGGAAAGGACCAGAATCATCAGCCATATTTTGATTGGTCCACCACATTCTGTGGTGTTGGAAGAGAGTATCCACACTCTTTTATCTCTGAACTGATGTATTTCGACAAAGGTATTCGAGATGAGTTGTTTGACGAATTAGGCTACAGTAACATGACAGACGCCCGTAAAGGCATTTTGTCACTGATAACCCCAACCAGATATCTGTCAGAATACGAATTCTTTGGGAACGCAATCACTAAATACTATCCCAACACCTATGATTATCGACATATAGCGACTGATATGAATGGTAAAGAAGTAAGATATTACGGGGAACAGGCTTTTTCTGAAAAAGAAGTGGTCGATGCGATAGAATACTATCGTGGGCAGGATATCGACATATTCACCCTACACACATGGGCTTAATAGCCTATATTAGAATAAGGACTTTGTAGCAATGGCAGAACAGAAAATTTTCCGTAATTTTATCCATACACCAACAGATTCCGAGTTAGACAATCTAGCCAAGAATAATCAAAACCTGCTTCTTATTGGTGAGGCTGGTAGTGGTAAAACCGCCAGAATGTTGGCTTGCATGGAACGAAACAAGATTAAGTTTCGTTACTTCTCAACTCCCACAATGGACCCATTTCTTGACCTAAGAGGTATTCCAAAGGAAGTTACTGTTGATGGTAAGCCAACACTGGACTTTATTTTGCCGAAGCATATGACAGATGATGTTGAGGCATTCATATTCGATGAGCCTAACAGATCCCATAAGTCTGTTACTGCATCCATCATGGAATTGATTCAGTTTAAGTCTATTAACGGACATAAATTCCCCAAACTTCGCTTTATTTGGAGTGCTATCAATCCTCACACTGAAGATGGAAAATATCAAGTTGATGAGTTGGACCCCGCCTTGCGTGACCGATTCCATGCTATTATGCAGGTAGAGTATAAGTGTGACAGAGCATTTTTCCGTAAAGAGTTTGGTAAGGTGGGCGACATTGCTTGTGACTGGTGGAAAACTCTTTCGCCAGAACAAAATCTCTTGTGTTCACCTCGACGGTTGGAGTATGCTTTGAGAGCGGTAACTAGCAAAAAGCCCGGCAATGTTAAGATGTACATTCCACCAGACTGTAATCCTGAAAAACTCATTAATATGCTTGAACACGGATCTCCAAGAGAGGCTTTCTCCAAGGCTATTTCAGACAAAGACACGAAAACCATTTACAAGATGGTAAATGATGAGAATATTTATCAGGATATCTTGGATATGATCGTTGATAATAAGGATCTTACACTTCCGCTACTTAAACAAGAACGGGCAACAGCATTATTGTCAGAAAATGTTGCTGTGAAACGTTACGTATTTGATCCTAAGAACGGAAATCAGTTTACTGATCTTATCAAGTCATTACTTGACTCAACAAACACGGAAATCAAGGGTCGGGCTCAAGGATTCTTGAGTAATAAAGATCCCCTGATTGATAAACTTGTCAATGATATCAAAAGTAAGAACCCGTCAATGAAGGGTGTTTAATGCAAAACAAAAGAATAGAAGAATTTGATGAGTTATTGGACTCTATAGAGCAATCCTACGGAATCTTCTATACTCTTAGCAAGATTGGTAGGCCAGTATTTGTTCCAGCAGAGTCTAAAGATGTCCCATCGGCGTGTGTTGGATTTGATAAGCAAGGATGCTGCATTGAATTCATGTTTAACGAGGGATTCTGGGACTCAATAACACCAAAAGAACGTAAGTTTGTTATTTATCATGAAATGCTACACGTTATTTATTCTCATGGAATAAGAACGATTGATACGAAAACCCCACAAGCAACTAATGTTTGCCTAGATATTGTTGTTAATGAGAAACTTCTATCTGACTACAATTTCAACAGAAAAGATCTACCTAATCTGTTTGAAATGAAGCGTGTTTGTCTTATCGAAAATATCTTTCCAGACAGAAAAGATGTTAAACCGGAGCAGTGTTACGAGTATTACTATGGACTTTATAAGAAAGATATGGCTGAGGCTATTAAAAATGGTAAAGTAAAAGTTGTCCTTTCTGATACTCTTGATGGTCACGACTCATTGAGTGAGTTTATTGACGATGAGGCTGTTAATGAGATTGTTGAGAAACTACAGAACGAGTTAAGCACTAAAGAGGTAGAGAGACTAGACAAAAAGTTGACAGAAGAAGAAAAGAAGGATCAAAAGACTGCCAACGCTAATGGTGATAGCAACCAACAGTCTGACGGAGGCAAAAAACCCGGCACTATTTCTGCTGGTATTGAAAAAATACTTGGCAGAATGAAAATTGTTAAGAAACGCAAGTGGGAAACTGTGATCAACAAATTTACCGAAAAGTATACTAAGGTTGATAAGGTTGAACACTGGTCGCGTCAGAACTATCGGTTAACAAATCTGCATAGTCAGTTTGAATTTCCGGGCAATCTATGGTATGAACATAGGGAAAAGAATCGTGTTGGGTTGTTGTTGGCACTTGATACTAGCGGTTCGTGCGTACATTTGGCAGAACGTTTTTATCGGGCAGCCCTATCAATCCCGGACGATACTTTCGATGTTCATATTATCAACTTTGATACTAGGGCTTTCTATGTAAGCAAGGAAGATGCTTTGTTAGGTAAGAGTTATGGTCACGGCGGTACATGTATTCGTTGCATTGAGGAGTATATTCAAACGAATATGGTTCCAAATGGAAAATATCCTGACGCCTGCTTTGTAGTGACTGATGGTGAGTTTAATCCTATTAACAGACCAGAAAAAGCGGAGCGTTGGCAATTCTTTCTAAGCAAGGATGATAGGCGGGCAATTCCAGCAGATAGTAAGGTTCATTTATTACAGGATTTTGAATAGTGCAAATAGTATTAACTCATATTGGCAGCGAACTACCAAACTATCTAGAGTACACGTTTCATCAGATTCGTCTGATGACCGAGTTGCCTGTTTATTTCCTGTCGGATCAACTAGAACCTATAAACATTACTGATAGGTATGGAATCTATTGGATATATGTTCCACCAGCGGATCGTCAATATACCCATCTTTCCAGAATGGGATATCCCGGCAAGGATTTCTGGTGTCTGACAGCCAAACGATTATGGTACTTAGCGGATTTTATTGCCGAGCGTAAATTCAATAATACTATTCACTTCGAGAATGATGTTCTACTCTATGTAGACCCGCTAAATCATCTACAAACATTTCAAGACGAATACAGTGGTTTGGCGATTACTCGTGGAACATATTTAGATTGTATGACTGGTTTTTCATATTCCAGAAACTATGGCGACTGGTCCGAGTTTACCAAGTATGCCGAAAATCTACTTAACAATCCAAATCTTGTTCAGAACGAACAATACGAGATGCTTCACGAAATGGCACTTTTAGGAACGTATGAAAGAAATGTTCACGATTCTATTATCGCTACTCTTCCAAGCCTCCCATTCGGTGATCTCTCTAGGGGTTTGGACACTCTTAGGATCCAATTCGACCCCGCATCATGGGGCCAATACGCCCTAGGGACACACTCCAAGCCTGTCCCCGGATGGGCCGAACACAAGCATTTTATTGGCCATGAGATATTAAGGGGTTCTGTTGATTTACAGTGGGATGTTATAGATGGTATGAGAAAACCATTCGTTTTAGATAAGGTTAATCAGGCCCGTTGGCCATTAGCAAACCTACACGTACATTCTAAAAGACTTAATTTAGGAATTTCAAAGAAGATATAGGACAATCATGAGTAAAGAAACTATTATCGCGATCGATTTCGACAATACAATCTCTAGAAAACCATTTCCAGAAGTGGGTGATGCCGTCCCGCAAGCATTTCGTTGGTTAAAAGAGTTCCAGAATGCTGGGGCCAAACTATTTCTGTGGACTATCAGATCCCACACACCAAAGGATTTTCTAACCGCAGCAGTTGAGTTTTGCAAAGACAATGGTATTGAGTTTTGGGGAATAAACGAGAATCCAGAACAAGACTGGTCTGACTCAAACAAACAGCACGCCAACATCTTTATAGATGATCTTGCTATTGGCACCCCATTAATACATGAAATAGGGTACGAACCATATGTTGACTGGGCCGTTGTTGGACCAAGAGTTTTAGGAATTATTAACGAAAGAAAGAAGGGATATTCACGATGAGTAAGTGGCCGAAGAAAGTAACTGTTGTTGAACAGAATGATATGACCGCCTTAACATTTCAAAAAGGACAAAGATGTTGTGCTGTCGGATGGAGAAATAAAGAGTGTACCGGAGAATCATACGAATCACCGGAAGAAACAATGTGTGAAAAGTGGAATGATATTTATGAAAAAATAGCAAGAGAAAATCTGGATATTGGTTGTCATAGTAGTGTAGCAGCAATTAATGATCATAAATTGAATACAAACATTGAACGTGCCGCCCTTGTAAATGCCACTTGGCGTCGTTTGGGCTACAATATCCCTAAGAAGTATTGTGTCGGCGGAAGGATTAAAAAGATTTGAGTATTGACACTAACTATGTGCGTCAGCACTATATTACCGGCAATAAATTCCGTGACTTAGCGGACCACGAATTCTTTCCGGGACAACCTATTCCAGCCGCAAGCAGACTGATATTCTGCAAGACTGATTATTATGAACATGCTGTGCCACACCTATCGGCCTTGCAGCATAAATTCGTACTAATTACTCATAATGGTGACATTCCCGCTACTCCAGAAAGAGCGGCTATTTTGCCTGAAAACTGTGTAACGTGGTTTGCCCAAAACAATCTCTCACAGAGCGATAGAGTAGTGTCCATTCCCATTGGTATTGCTAATAGCGAGTGGCAGCACGGGGACATAAACGCTATCATTGGGGCACTTGGCGAGAATCCGCCCAATGAGGGTTTGGCTTATTTCTCTGTCAATACTAGAACAACCCCAATCAGGGAATTGATAGCGGATTATTATCGTCAACAGCCGTGGTGTGCCAAAGGTACCGGATTCCATCCATACAGTGAGTATTGCAAAACTGTTCGCAAGTATTCCTATAACATAAGCCCACCCGGTAATGGTGCTGACTGTCACCGCCACTGGGAAACTCTGTATTTAGGCCGTACTCCCGTAGTACAGTTGAATTATGGTATGATCCAGTTTCAGCAGTTAGACTTGCCTATATTATGGGTAAATGATATTATGGAGATCGAAGATCACTTGCTGATTGGGTACAGAGAGCATTTCAGAAAGACATCCAGCAACCCAGAATTATTGAAAGCGGCCTTTATGCCATATTGGGAAAAACGAATAGGAGAAGCGTTTGAGCGAACTTTTGAGTGAACCAGCCGTTGTTTTGTGTTCTGATAAAAACTATCAAAAACACGTAAAGTATTTAGTCAAGAATATCAGAGATAAAGGCGAATTCGCCGGTGTTATCTATCTGATTTCGCCAGATATTAAACAAGAAGAAATTGACTTTGATACCAACTTAGTGGTTGTGCCGTGCCCGTATGAGAACAATCACTTCTACTATAAGTATCAGATGTTTGGCGATTATTTTACTTATCTGACACACCGCTTTTATCTATATCTAGACTTGGACTGTCTTGTTCAGAAGCCGCTGCAAGCGTTCTTTGAAAACAATAGGTGGGAAGATGTTGTGGTAGACTTTGAGCCGTTTACAATGAAACAAATCCTTCATTATGATGATCCCGGACGTAGATGGGTGCAAACGGAAGAACTGTTGGGTGATTTTGGCAGACATCTATTAGATAGGCCGGTTTTCAATGCCGGGGTTATGTTGATTGGTCATAAAGTAATACAAAAGCATTCTTATAGGAATTTGAAAGAGGCATCACAACACTTTGCTGGTATTAATTTTCATGCCGGAAAAGGATCGGATCAGCCCATATTCAACAGGGCTTTTATGATTGACTATCCTTATGCTAATGTTCTGAATTCTAAAGATATAGTGTTTTGGCGTGATGTTGATATGGCAGATGCCACAATTGTCCACTTTTGTCACGAGGATGCTCCTTGGAATAACACAGACTATTCATCAGTCTTGGGTATGACGTATTTAGAATACTACAGAAAGATGAAGAATGACTGATAAGCAGTTTCCATACATAAACCGATCTGGTCAAACTGTTTACAAAATCATTCCCGGTGATGGTAAATACATAGAGTATTGGGAAGTAACAAGCCCACCAGATGCTGCTATTGAGGGAATGTCTGGCGTATGGACAAAAGATGGTATAAAGGCTTTTACGTTGTCAGATGAAGAGTGTGAACGAATGAGGAATATGCTTAAAAATAATGACAAACTAGATGGATTTACAATCAATCACCTTATTAAACCCGCTCTTTATATTGTTGCATTAATGATATTAACCTTTGTTGCTGCATGGCTGGCGATATAAATATGGAAAAATTACCAGATATTGATGAAATTAGAAAAAAGACCGCTCACGCGATTAAGGAAAATAAAAAGCCTAAACCGACACCACCGCCACCAATAAAATTATCAGAAGAAGAATTGCAGCAGAAAGAAAATGAAAAAATGTTACAATCTATATACTGGGACATAGAAAGTGCTAGCGGTAATGGAGAAGATAGTTTTTATATAGAAATTGGCACACAGCAACACGAATCAATAGAAAATAAACGTAAACGAAACGCTCTGAATTACTGTAGAGACATTTTGCGTGCCGCAGGCTATCAAACTAGTTGGAAATTTGACCAATGTGACTATTCGTATGAAATGAATTATAATGATATTTTCTCGGTTAGTTGGAATCCAAAAATAAGATGGAACAAGTTTCGCCCATGAATGATGAACTTTTTATCAAGGCGTTGCAGGATAAAATTCGTATATTGGATAAGGATGATGGTATTATGCCGCAAACAACCATTTTGGCGTTGACTGCGGTAATAAATGCTGTTAGAGAGTCCCAATATACAGGTGATCCGCTACCCAAAGAGCCACATAATATCCTACCATCTTTCCCAGTAAATAGATTTAAAAAGAAAGAATAGTATGGCCAACGGCATCGTACAACTTCCATTTTTGGGCGATCCAGCAATGGGTAGGTGGGGAAATCAACTATTTATCATAGCCTTTGCTAAGGCTTATGCCGACTCAATCGGTGCCGTTTTAGAACTGCCAGATACTTGGATTGGGCGAATCATCTTTCCACACTTTGAAAACTACCCAACTATTTCTACTATTCTTCCGGTTATGAATTTTCATCATATGCCCAAGGGTGAAACCAATATAGCCCTAACCGGATTCTATCAAAATCAAGAGTCTATCGACTTATGGAAGAATAAGCCATACAGGGAGTGGTTTAAGATTCGTGAGAGCCTTATGGCTCCTCATAAAGAGGTATGGCGTTTTATTACGGAACATTATGGAACTATGCCTATTTGTCATATCCGCTCAGGAGACTATAAAGAGACTCCTTATCCTATATTATCACAAAAAACTTTCATAAAAGCAATAAAAAAATATGTTTCGGATGATTATGATGATATTCAATGGGCTTTTGTTAGTGATGGAGAAACATCAGAACCACAATTGCCACAACTGCTAAAAGAAACTCCGTTAGACTTTATGAGCGACTTTATCTACATGATGCTCGCTCCCATACTATTTCGTGGAAATTCTAGTTTTTCTTGGTGGGCGGCGACTCTTGCTAATGCGGAACAAAAGGTATACTCACCTTTGGTGCAAGGGCTTAATAAGAACGACACAGAATGTGAATTTGTAGAAGGTAACTGGCCGTCATTCTTGCCCCATGATGACCACCACACCGATCTGAGACTATAATGGCAAAAATATCAAAACAGTCTAAAAAATACTCTATTGTATATCGAGTAAATATGGGCGATAAAATAGATGTAACAGACTTTTCTGATGTCCCTAAAGATAGATTTGTTTACGGCATTCCAAAGAATCCAGAATCCCTTACCAGACACAAGACACAACACCTGTTACTCACTAAACAAGCCAATACTCTTGTTAGAATACTGTTTGATGGGGAATTACCAGTTTTTGGTAAGCCTATGGCGTATCAAATAAACAAGTATGATTGGTATGATTGTACTTTTGACTTGGTATTATCTCAAAAATCTGATAGGTCTAGTGCTTAATGGCTCTATTTTCTGCAAATAGGCAGAAAGCACGTTTTTACGCGGACCCAAGAAACTATAGTTTTGTTGTTCAAGGCCCGATTTATATTGAGTATACGCATCACACAATAAATAGTATACACAGACATTATCACGGTGCTGAGGTTATATTGTCTACTTGGGATGGTCAAAACGAGGTTTATATTGATCCCGGATCTGCAAGAATGATTAAGCAGGAACGCCCACCAGCGGACGAATGGAACCTAACAAGACACATCACATCCTCTCGTGCTGGTATAGAAGAGGCAAATAGACCACTTGTAGTGAAGTGTCGTTCCGACCTGATGTTTGTGCATTCTGGCCTATTGTCTCGCTTAGGTGTTTGGGGGCCATCACCCGGTATGTTTACGGAAAGAGTTGTTGTAGGGCATCTGGACACCCATAAAAGCGAGCATTCTTGGTTTTCACTTTCTGACTTTGTGTATTTAGGTACGAAACAAGATCTTGTCCGCCTATTTGATATACCATTTGCCCCACAGAATGGACTAGATGGGCCTGAACGATATATTCCACTTGCAGCCGCCAAGAAAAGACTTGGGATTGATCCTGATGATCGTAGAAACGAGATTTCAGATAAACTGATCCGAGAAAACTTTGTTGTTTATCACGCCGAAAAAGAACTAGGATATTATTCGCAAAAATATGCCCATTTTAAGGATAAGATGAGTAACAAGTTGATGTTGCATAATGATTGGCAAAAACTGTACTGGGGTATAAATACATGAGTAACAATAAAACATCTAAAGGATACTTTGTCATTGTAACATCAATAAAACCAAATGGTGAACGAAATCGTTGGAATTTCTATCGTCATCAATATTTTAACAAAGAGATAACTGTTGGGGATATGGTAGATCTTGGCGACGAAATCTATTTTAAAGTAGATTCTATAAGTAGATCACAACACTATCTGCTTCCGCCGATAGTAGAAATGACTTATAAAATATAACACAGGACTAATGAAATGTTAATGCATGATAGATTTGGAATTTTGGTCGAGGATGTTTCTAAAAATTACATTGAGAATGATTTTAGATTTTACTCTCAGGCCGGACAGGACTTTTTCGCTTTAGGTTGTTCAGATTATAAAAACAACGGAATCTATTGCGATATTGGATGTTCTGGGCCAAGAGAAGCGAACAATACTTGGTTATTAGAAAAAGTTGGTTGGAAGGGAATCAATTTAGATATTAGGGCGTTTGAAAATTACTGGAAAGAAACTCGAAAAGATCCTTTCATTGGAACCGATGCAACCAAATGTGATTACAATAGTATTTTTTCTGAAAATGATATAGGAAAGGAAATTGACTATCTAAGCATAGATGTTGATCAACAATCTGTAAAAGTATTGGAAAGAATTCCTTTCGATACTCATACATTTAATGTCATAACAATAGAGCATGATCTTTATGCTGACGGTGATAAGTTGAAGAAAGAACAGATAAAAATATTAGAAAAGAATAACTATTTTCTTCTAGCCGAGAATGTATGTTTATACGATAAGGGAATAAAGAATCCTTATGAAGATTGGTGGGTTTCAGAAAAGATATTACTGAAACTTGGTATGAGATTTCATTCTAAATACTACTACGAGATCTTAAATCGTCTTGATTTTTGTCAAGATAGAAAAGTGTTGATTGATAGCAAAGAAAACTTAAACAACCTAAAGAGTAAATAAATGCAAGATGTAACAATAGTGATTGCTGGTGACAATCGCGGCACTCAAGATGTTATCAATCACTTTAGAAATTGGTTTTCTGGTGAAATAATATTCTCAACCTTTGATAACATCGACACATCACATATAAGTAGATGTGATCAGATAGTAAAATCACCAGATCCCGGAACCGGTCCCGGTATGGGAAACGCTAAAAGACAGTGTGTGTCGGCGATAAGTGGTATTCAGGCCGCAAAAAACGATATGATATTAAGGATTAGGCCAGACACCTATCTCACATCCATGCCGCAAATGCCTGAGTATACTAAAACGGATCTAGGAATGAAGTTTTTGGAGGATAGGGTTCTTGTTTGTGGTTGTGGAACGGTAGACCCAAGACACACAGACTGGAATAGGGCCTTCGGACTATCTGACTGGGTTTGTTTTGGTCATAAGAAAGATATCATTAGAATGCACGACATGATTGAATTCTTAGAGGAAAATAAGAATGGTTGTTGCGAACAAATAATGTTGAGGAGTTCTATACAAAAATACCTTGGCAAACACATACCGTTAATTCATGATCGAGATATGGATGAGGAAAAGAAAGAAATGACTTTCAGAACGTTTGTTGATAATTTTCTCATAGAAAACTTTAGAGAAAAGTATGGTATGGTAAACAAGAAGTATGGATGGAACGAAAAACAGGACATATACATAACACACGAAAAGTGGCTTGAATTATATAGGAAATATACAAATGGCTAAGTTTGCTGTTCAAATATCTGGCGAGTTAAGGCACGCCAAAGCCCATCATCACATTTTGATGGATCGTATCATTAATCCGTTGAAAGCCGACGTATTCTGTCATACTTGGACCAATCCTAAGTCTACTAGAGTTGATTGTAATATAGCGGAATTTGCACAGTTATACAATCCAAAAATGATGATTGTCGAACCAACTAAAAACTATGAAAAAAAAGTACAACATATGTTTCGATCTTTGGATATTTCTAATGAATGCAGAAAAATGGTGTTACCTAATTATGATTATGTAGTTAGGCTTAGAACCGATATGGTTCCTGATTCCGCTGTTAATGTCGATGAGATTTTGGGGCTTTTAAGTGAAAAAGATGTGATTGTGCCGCGAGGTAATGACTGGCTTGGTGGTCTAAATGATCAGTTTGCGATAATGCGTTCCGGAAGAGTATCTGATTTTTACCATGACACGTTTCAAAGAAGCGTTTTTTATGATGATCCGAATCCAGAAACAGCACTGAAAGAACAACTGTTGAAAAACAATATCAAAATAGGCCGATGGAACTATCCGTATTCAATTTCTACTGACAATTATGTATTCTTAGACCAGACTGTAGTGGGTATTTAATATGATGAAACAATGGACAAAAGACTTAACTGTAGACATAAGAACAAAAACGTCGTTTGATGATAAGGATGAGCCCGACTGGAATATTGTTCCAACCATCCCAAGAACCAACAGTGTTTGCAACATTCAGGCGTTAGAAAACGAATTCTTGAAAGTTAAGGATAATTGCCTTTCGATAGTGGAAATTGGTGTCGCCCGCGAGATTGACTCTTTTACTAATGTTTTCCTTAAAAACAAACGCAAAGACTGCTTCTATTTTGGGATAGATACTGAAAACAAGAGTTTTCTTAACAATCCAGATGAAAATGTCTTTACTATAGAAACAAGCAGTAGTAATATCGCAGAAATCACCAGTTTCATGGCTTATTACTTTGTACACCAAATAGACTTCTTGTTTATAGATGGTTGGCATAGTATAAATCAAGTCCTAGAGGATTGGGAGTTCACCCGCCTACTGTCCCCGAATGGGGTTGTTGGCTTGCATGACACCAACTATCATCCCGGACCAACCAAATTTATTGAGGCACTTGATAAAAATATCTATAATGTCAATAGACTATGCACCAACGCAGATGACTACGGTATTTCATTCATAACCAGAAAATGATAAAAAAACACATATCAGACTTCCATAGGGGATGGTTTATAGGCGATTTCGAGAAGGCTGTACTTAGAACGCCTGATTTCGAGGTTGCTTTAATACACCACAGAAAGGGTGAAATGTGGCCAGCACACTTCCACAAAGAAAGCACTGAATACAATGTTCTTATTTCTGGCAGAATGAGTATAAATAATATAGAGATGCTGCCTAATGATGTGTTTATTATTGAAAAAGGCGAGATTTCAGTTCCTGTTTTCCATGAGGATTGTAAAGTCCTATGTGTAAAAGTGCCGTCGATACCATCAGATAAGTATATGGTGTAAAATGAATATTACTGTGCAAGAATGGGATAGGTCTGCTTACTTTTGTGTAAAGTATTATTTAGCCTCTAAGGTATCACTTTATGATGCTGCTTGGAATGTGGCTGTTGGACAGAGCGTAGGCAATCCCTCTGTTCGTAGTAGGTGGGAAACAGATGAATTAATTGATAGGCATTGTTGCAAGATAGTTGGGTCAATTGACGGACTAAAAAGCAAAAAAGAGGGTTTTGTAGAAATTCTATTTCCCATTGTTAATATTGACTTTTTCTCTGACGGTATTGCTCAAATTCTGTGCATGATTGCTGGCGGACAGGTAGATATTGACAGCATCACAAAGTGCCATGTTGTTGATATTGAGTTTGCCAGCCATATTATGGCCCAGATGCCAAAACCAGCGTTTGGTATAACTGGCACTAGAAATTTGACTGACGTTTATGATAAACCACTTCTTGGCGGAATTATTAAGCCAAAAACTGGTATGTCCGTTCATTCTTTGGTTGATATGACAAAGGAATTGATAGACGGCGGGGTTAACTTCATCAAAGAAGATGAGATATTGGCGAATCCTTCCTTTTGTTCTCTCGAAGAGAGAGTTTGGCGGATATCGGACCTGACTAAGAAGCATAATATAATTTACTGTTTTTGCATAAATTCAGACCCAGAATTCATCCTAAAAAGGGTTCAGACCGTTTTAGATTATGGTGGAAACGGGATACATATTAATGTTTGGTCTGGGCTTGGCTCATATATGAGCATTCGACGCAAATTTCCCAATGTATTTGTCCACTTTCAAAAGAGTGGTGACGCTTTCTTTACAAATCCTAACAATCAGTTTGCCATATACTGGAATGTAATATGCAAATTGGCGGTTATGTCTGGAGTGGACTCTATTCATGCCGGTATGTGGGGAGGCTACAAAAACAATAATGTGGATGAACTGCAAGAGACTCTGAAGATACTTCGGGACGGCAACGTTATCCCAGCACTTAGTTGTGGCATGAATCCGGGGCTGGTTAAGGCTATAAGTAATAGATTTGGTATTGATTACATGGCAAATGTTGGTGGGGCTATTCATGGACACCCAATGGGAACAGTCGCTGGCACTATGGCTATGAAACAGGCTATAGATGGTAAATTCTCTAAAGAATATTATGCGGCAATAGATAAGTGGGGAATTGTTGAGTAATATAAGCATCGTGATAGCCGGAGACATCAGAGGCCAAACCAAGTCTTGTATAGACGATATTAAGGGCTGGTTTGATGGCGAAATAATACTGTCTACTTGGAATGACCAAAACCTATCTGGTTTGCCAAAAGTTTCAAAAATAATACAAAGTGATCATGGGCCAACGATAGATGGACTAAAAAATTGCACCAATTTGCTTCGTATGATAAGATCCAGACTCGCCGGAGTAAAGGAAAGTTCTTCTGAAATTGTGCTGGTTACTAGGACTGATAATATTCATAAAGGCATGATAGAATACCAGAGTATTGTTGCTAGATATCCCGCATTCATGAATGGATACAAATTTTCAGAAAAAATGGTGATACCGGCAATAGGGACAGTCAATCCTGATCATCAATATTGGGGGAAGCCTTTCCACATATCTGACTGGTGGATTATGGGAAGGAAAGATTGTATAGTTAATTTCTATGATATAGAAAAGGAACTAAAAAATAATATTGAACAACACAAGGAACATCTGAAATCTGTTAATATACTTGCTGAACAGGTTGTTTTTATGACGGTGTTGAAAAAGTTTCTTGGAGTTGATTTGTTTGAAGAAAAAACGCTCACAAACAACATCTTAACAGCCAATGATAAAGATTCGTACTCAAGGATTATTAGTGAGTATTGGAAATGGCTTTTGAGCAATTTTATAGTAATAGAGTCAAATCAACATAAATTGTATCACAATATTAAATATGGTTGGAAAGATTGGGGTGATGAGAATCATGATCAATGTCCAAAAAATCCATATCTATTGAAAGAAATATACGATAAAAAATACAGTGAGGTATTCAGTTGAAAACACTAAATATATTGATACCAATGGCCGGTAAAGGTCAACGATTCGTTGGTTCTGTTTACAACAAACCCAAACCATTTATTGATGTTTGTGGTAAGTCAATGATAGAGAGGGTTATGGACAATCTATTGCCAAACTCTCAAAAGCATAGTAAGTATACCTTCATAATAATCGTAAACCAAGATCTTGTTAAAAACTATGCTAAAGAATTAGATGACATCAAGATACTTTATGGTCGTGTAGAGATATTGGTTGATAGTACGCCTTCTGGACCGGCAGGAACATGTCTAGTAGCAAAACATCTTATAAACAACGAAGATCCTCTACTAATAGCAAACTGCGATCAGATAGTTGGCGAGGATGGGTGGCTAGATGGTTTTATTGATTACAACGTAAATGCTGACGGGTTAATACTTTGTGTTTTGGCCAAGGAAAAGAAGTGGTCTTTCGTGGATATTGCTGATGACACTAAGAAAATAACTAGATGTATAGAAAAGAATCCTATTAGTCCTATCGCTACTACCGGCCACTACTTCTTCAGAAAAGGAAGTTCTTTTGTGCGGGCGGCTGAAGAGGCTATGACCAACGGAATAAAAACCAACGGCGAATACTATGTTAGCGGTGTCATTGATACAATGATACAACATGGCCAACTATTTTTTCCGTACATGGTAAACAGATTTTATCCGATCGGGATTCCAGAAGATTTGGAGAAATACATATCTATCTTAAAATCACATTACTAACGATATTGATGTTTCTATTTGGCTGTGTTTCTTTAACCCCAAACAAGGTATATAAAAACATAGAAGAAGAACATCTTACCTTGCGGGCAAGGATAGTTATAGAAACAGAGAATTCTTTTCCTTGTGCAGACATTCATGATATAACAAAGTCGATTGAATATACTGAAAAATTCTTTTGTGCCCTAAATCTAACAATAAGAATAACCGATGTAGAAGTTCTTCAAGAGGCGAAGTCTATTGAATACTACAAAATATCTGACTCTGAAAGAAATTTTCATACTCTAAACATCTATATAGTGAATCAACCAATAGATATCGGAAATAAATACGGCGGAATTTCAGCATTTCCTTGGTATATTCCAAGTAACTACATCATAATTCACAAAGATTCCGTCAATGGAATGACATTAAGCCACGAGTTTGGGCATTATTTTGGCTTGTTCCATACGTTTGAAAAAGATGATTTTGTCAAAGATACTTATTCAAAACAGGAATTCGCAGATATGTATGGTGGATTGTCTTATTTTCTTTATGACAATTTTATGAATTATGGATGTGGCATTTCGCCGCATATCACAGAAGGTCAATTGAAAAGAATGAGGGAAAATATTGGATACAGATCAAACATTATCGACAATTGCAACAACTCCTACTAAGTATAACATTAATGATTATGATGCTGAGTGTTTGATAGGAAAATCAAAGAAAGCACTTGTCAAATCAAATCAAGAGGTTGGTATATTTTCATACCGTGCTGGTGATGTTGTTTGGCCATATATGTATCAAGATGTGTCAAAGATACATCTATGCGTTAGTGGCCGTTGTGAGTTTGTAGTACAACAGAATAACTCTGATATTAGTCCAACAAACTATAGGATTAAAAAGGATGAAATTCTAGTCGTTCCGCCCGGATGGGTTACTAAATTTATAGCACTTACAGACTGTACTGTTGTTTGCATCAAAAACAAGGCTGAACACAACGAAAAGATTGAGTTTTCGCCACTCTTTTAAACCACTCTTGCTACCGTCAACCAACCCTTTAACTCTTTGCAACTATCAAAGAGTGGTGTAGCGGCAAGTTTGAATTTAACAGTCTCGCCACTATATTTCGTCATACTGCAAACAATTTCTAGCGATCTTTTGCTTTTTATGGCTGAATTCCATTCCTCAATAAATCTATCTCTATCAAATTCGGAAATCACAGTTTCCCAATTGTTACCGATAAACTCATCCTCGTGTCTGCCTAATAGTCTGCAAGCGGCAGGATTAACATAAGTACAATGGCCTTGCTCGTCAAACTGCCACTCATACAGATCTAATATAGATGATACGTTTCTACCTCTTACGTCTGTAGAGGCTATTTTCTCATCCATCTTAACTATCCTATCGTATAAACTTTTCCCACCATTCGGACCTAGGGTGCTGGATATGGCGTCTATTTTTGCCAATCTGTCTGAAAAAGGTTGAACGAATTTTTTGTGTGCCCATTTTCTCATGATTAAATAACTCTTTACTAATGTGGCCAAAGCCCCCAAAGCCCCAACAACAGCAATTATCATATTTGAATGTTCTATTATGATGCTGAGTAGGTTATCTGTACTACCTAAAACAAAAAGGTATTGCATAATACTTAATACACGATATTATTGACCATTAATGGTCAATTTGGTGGTTTTCCATTTACCAAGCGGACATTCTCCTGTTTCTGTCTTAGCGAGTATAAAGCACCCACACGGAGCATTATTATTGTTTGGGTCTGGTGCCATGCACTGTGAATGGGCTGTAGAGTTTCCTCTTTCGTCCTTGGTAGAGAACTCACACGTTTTGCAAGCAGCCCTATTTTTCAAAACATCCTCTGGTGTGTAGTCTAATTGACCACCCAAAGACCTTAATAACCCAGTGGCACCATCTACAAACCATTTTACGAAGTCTGGTTGCTTCATGGCTGCAGAAGCCATGTTTTTGACCACGCCAAGAGTTGACGATTCTTTCTGTGGCGTTCTCTTGTGTGGATAATGAGATCCAGCGAACGCTGGTTTATCCTGACGATTACTGTTGCATCCTCCGCAAGCCATTATATCAATCCTATACAATTTCCTGTTGGAAATACATCTATTTCGTCAACACTAGCAGAATAAACCCCATAAAGATTTGATGATTTATACCAGTCAGCACTGTTGAAATAGTTATACTTTAACCATCCAGTTACAGATGAATAAGAAACACCATCAGACTGTGCGTTGCAAGTTTCACAAAACTCTTCTGTTGAGGAATATGTTCCAGTATCTATCTCTTCCCAAGTTGGATTTATTGTGGTGGTTGGCCCGGTTGAATGATGAATAATACCTAAAGTTTCCGAATCTATTGGGCTTGTGCCGTTATAAACTCTAGTAGTAGTTACATTCCAAGATTGATTTAATGAGAAACACGGTGTCGAAGAATTATTTCCAACAGACTCAATATAAACATCATAGTTTTCTGTTATATGATTATTTCCGGGGCCGCACGATGGGCCTCTTACAACGCCTGTATCAGCATATGTGGCATATATATGTCCATCAAGCATGAAAGCGATGTCTGATGGATCACAACTTAAATTGTATACTGAATTGTTTGGTGCCCACGCACTATTACATGGTGTTGCTGTTTCTGGATCTGCATATGGGATAGACGGATCTATTGAATAGGTTTGAGAAGCACAATCTAGTAGCGGAACTCTTGTCTGAGTTACTTCTATGGTCCCGTTTATGCGAGATGGTATGCATCCACAAGCGGGCCAAGTCATTTCTCTGTAAAAACCAACTACTGAAGTATTCGTTTGTACTAAACCATTAACGATTACTGATCTGGCTGACGGTGCATCTGGATTAATTGGTGCTATACAAACACTGTAATTACATGGTAATACGCTAGGATATGGATTGGTGTTACAATAGATGTATCCAAACTGTGTCATATCCCATTCAAGATTGTAGTCTCTAAAACATGGTTGTGCGTACGGACCATAGTTCAAATAACCGTTCGACGGATTACATCTAAAATCACATTCACAACATTTCGTACCACAGGTTATGTCGTATCTTGTCTCACTACCATCGCCACACAAATCACCCCTTTTTAGATTGGTGATCATTGGGCGTGTTAGTGCGGTTAAGTAATCGTTTGGATATACATTAACACACGGCAATCCATCCGTAGATAGGTATTCTGGCGGAACGTATGGTTTTACACCAACGATTCTATCCCAACCACAGTAACTTGGGGCACCAAAGTCATCGCAAACCTCCGCTATAGAATTTTTGTAAGGATTTAATGAGCAGAATACTGGATATCCTCTTTCAACAACATAGGCTTTTGGAGGCCATTGTATTGGAATATCTTCTTTAGCAACAAGTGTTGGATTCGCTGGATCTATAAACTGACACCATCCACCACAATCATTGCAGAACGTTGAGAAATCTTCGCTTTGATAGATTGGTGGTGTGTGATTGTATGGACATAGACCGCCGCCAAACAACAATGATTCATTCAGGAATTCGGCACCATCAGCATAATAAAGGTCTATCGTACCGCTTGTACATGGAATAAATCTTGGTGTTCCCAACTGATTTACTATATTGGCCATATATCCAGTAATAGATGAAACAGCCTGATACGGAACCTTGATAAGAAATGGAATATCACAATCTATATGGATATTTTCTTTGCATATGTAGATAGTTGGCTGGCCAACAGAGTAGTTTGTATATTCCAATGAACCATATTTTACACCCTCATTGGCAGTAGAATCGCCCTCTTGATTTAGTGGATGTGGTAAATTTTCTTCACATCTAAACACCTGATCACAACTACATCTTGTCGCCTTAATATACCATTCTGTTTTGCAAGTTGAACTTGTGCATCCATAAGATAAAACATAGTTATTGAGATAAACCATGTCTGATGAACAGTCTATACTATCATCATTGACTCTTAAATCTGGATCGTATGGGGTGCATGGTGCTAGATTTAATTCTTTGAAATTGTTACTATCGGATACGTCAGTATAACATGTTCTTTGGCGAATCCAAGACTTTAGATTGAATGCACCGCGAGATGTTAGATTTATTCTACTTGCCTCAAGTAGTGGTTCCCTGTATGACCAATTTATCGGGGTCGGAACGGCGGTTAACTCACCAGAATTGAGCGGCATTAAACCTGTCGAACTCCAATAAGTATAATCGTCTAACCATACCGGATATGGTTGAGATCCACTATTTGCTACGATAGGATTGAATGTAGTCGATCCAACAGTTAACGTTAGATTATTGAGATCAAAAACTCCGCTAGAAACCTTATACTCGTAATTCTTTTTAGTATCTAAACTTGCTGTTCCTATGGTGGAGCCGCCAAGCATCCCGTAAACATTAATCTTTCTGTTTACACACTCTATCTCTATTCTGTCTATTTCAGAAGGAAGAGATGGGTTGGGGGTTACATTTATTACCGTCTGTACAGAACCATTCATTGCCTGCCACCAAGGGGATGCTAGGCTGGTTTCTCTGGACTTTCCGGTCTTTTGTCTTATTTGCGATGTGTCTGGCTGAGTTTCCTTTGGAAGTCTATGCGTCCGCAATCTTCCGTATGGTGGTAGTTTGGCTGATCTACCGGTCGTTATTCCATCGTAAATATCAACTCTTTGCGTTGTATTTGTGCTTAGATGGTAAATCTTTGGCAACATCTTAGAGTATGACATCGGAGATAAAATGTCAGAACCGCCAAATGGACCTTCATTATCATCAAAAGTATAAAGATCTGTTTCTGGATTTACTGCACCATAACTTGGATTATAACTATCGGTTTGAACAGCCAAGTCGTACAACTCGCTAGAAACATTTACTATTTTGTTTGCTGGTATATCAGCCACACTAGAATGTGACAAACAGAAATCAAATATTGGTGGTCTTGATGCTGCTCCCGGTGATTCATCTAGCCGTATCGCGTTTATTGCATTAACAAAATCACCAACAGTTTTACCACTTGTTGAGTACGTTAGAGATACCGGAAAACATCCAGTGTTTCCGCTAGAGACAATATCAAATCCACTTAACGAGCCAACATCTACGACACCAAAAGCCCTGTCGTCTACAGTATCATCAGATCCAAGATAGAACGGAACCAACGGTCTTACAACAAACTTTAGATCAATCCAGTCTGTTCTAGTCCATTCACCCCGAGTTTTCATAAGACCGCTAGGACGATAATCCTTACCGGTTCTCAATGAAATGACTACAGGATTTTGATTTGGATGTGTTTTAGTTAGTATTCCACGATAGTATTTACCGAAAGGCCCCCAAGGGCAATAGATACTAAATTTTGGTAAGAATAAATCCAATGAACAATTGGTTGGGACAATTCCAGTGCCACATCCGGTAGAACCAGTGGATGAAATATCACAATTTGGTGGTATGTAAGATCTTCTTGTCGATGATGGTTCTCTATTAAATCTTCCTTCTTTTCCGTACAAGAAAAAGAATGGTGAAACTCTGTAGCAGCCATCATCTAAAACAACCGTGTTTTCAAGATTATCAAATTCTGTTCCGTCCCAACTATATCCATCTGAACCATCAGATAGTGATCCGATTGGTTGTCTTGTTCCGATCGTGCCACCTCTTTGTGGAACGCATTGAAATTGGTGTACATCATATGGATAGGGACCACCATCAATATTACCAACCTCTAATCTACGAGATTCTAATTGGCATAAATTTCCAACAGTACCATCAGTACCATCATAAACTCCACTACCAAGCCTTAGGTAGTCCTCATCTGTAGTATTTGAAAACCAACCGCCGTCATATATTGGATTCTGTATATCAGTTATTTGTACATACGACGGATCTGTGTAAATAAGATGATTGCGTTTGATGTAGAGGTTATCTTTGGCGTATCCACATGCGGTTTCTCCGTTTATGATACCAGTTCCATCAAAAACAATCTCAAATGCACCACTAGCATAAGAAGGTTTATCATAGTTTGGATTGTAAACAACTCTGGTTTGTGTTGATATTGGGGCCAGACTGTCTAGTGCCAATGCCAGTCCAGTAGCAAAAATGTTTGGATTCCCGTCCCAATTTACTGTTGCGTATGGACCACCACGACCGTATTCAATAATAATGCTGGACTGAACAGTATCAAAATTATGATTTGTAGAAGATGGGTAGTTGTTTGTAAAACTTTTGGTTACTGGGGCTATTATGCTTGCACTACTTAAACCATTCAAAGAACCTTGTGTGATAGACCATCCAGAACCAGCCCCATTAATAAGACTTATGAGTGTATTCAGTGTCATTCCCGTAATACTTACTGAAAATGATCCCTGAACATTTGAAAAGGAAACGGTATCGAATCCGAAAGTGACGGAACCGCCAGCACCAGCAGACACTGGATTGTACTGAATATTAAATTGATTGTTTAGATATCCAGTAACAAGCCCGCCACCCCTATCTATTCTGACTCTTTTGCTCTCACAAATTTCATATAGATTACTTTGGCAGACGGTGTAAGTATTTATGTATTTTCTATCACCAAAAGCACAACTAGCCGGTGCTATACAGTAACGTTCCGGATCTAAATCTGAATCACACGGCACTCCCTCCCAGTAAAAACCCGTAGGAGTGGTATCACAACAACTAAGGGATAGTGCGTCGTTGCATACAAGTAGATAATTACTTTGATATTTAAGAGAGTCCAAAATGTATTCCCGTTCCTAAGAGTTTATACACTTATCTCTCAGCAATGTTTATAGTGCCAGCCACAGTGGTTGCGGTTGTGGCAGAAGCAAGTTGTATTAGTTGTAAACATGCATCTGATTGTAATTTAATCCCCGGATTATTCTCATTACGAATTGACCCGACGTTAGCCACGGGAATTGGTTTATTATCTATCATTTTGTAAACAACTAACGATACGGCACCTGTAGCCAACGTTGTGCCTAAGTTAATACCTTGAATAGATCTAATACCTTTATCGCCAGCCCTTAACTGGAATGGCACAAAAGTCCCAATAACTGCCGTAGCAGGGAATGACGCCATAGTACCGGTAGCACCAATGTCATTACTATTGTTATAGTAAAGTACACAGTTAGTGATAGCACCCGCGTTAGTAGTTGCTGTAGTTACAAGAAGCCCGGCATTTAAACCATCGCCGTTGGTAGATCCATTGATGTCCCTAGCGGGAAATGTCGGCGATGTGATATTTTGTCTAAATACGCCAGTTGGGAGAATGCCATTATTTACCCATAAAAAATCTGCCAAAAATGCATTACAAGCAACCGATGCTACTGGGTTAAAACTAGTAACATAATTGGTGCCGTTTTCCGGTAATTTAGGTGCAAGGCAACCAGCATCTGCCGCACTACTACCCATGCAAACGCGGCCATTTATACCAGATGTGCCAACCGACCACGCACCGGGTAAACCGGTATCTTTAGAAAAACAGTAGTATTGACCGGCGGCCTCTGGTGCTGTGCCAACTTTGTAAAAATTTAGTGAATATCCATCATAACCAGTAATATCCGTCGCTGTATTTTTAATTTGACCATTTTTATCAAATACAACCCAGCCGGATTGCTCTGTGTATTGACACATTTCGTTTTGTGCTAATGCTATTGTTGAAGAAATCTGATATTCTGTAGCAGAAATGTCTTTCTTAACTATTACGGAGTTAGAAATAGTTCCAACGTTTTTGATACTGATTTTTTTAATTTGTCTAATGGTAGATGCTGCGGGAGCGGCTAATGCCGTTGTTGTTGTTGCGGACGAAATAACTCCGTTTGACGATCCTAAAGTACCACCATCGGTTGTATGATCTACATAAGAAATATCATAGTTAATAGTTGCCGCCGTTGATGTCGTGATTTCTAAAATTGATGATGTCGTTGAAAGTAATATCATTATTTATCCTATGTTTATATATGAAAGTATTTTTGAATAAGTCGGCCCGCTAGAGGGCGATCCGCCAGAAGTTCCCGTGGCACTAATAGTAAACGTATTGGCCACATCATTATACACAATTGCCATACCTGTTCCGGCAACAAAAAGACTGTTGATTCTGTCATCAACACCCTCGGCAAAGTCCGTAATTTCACTTACAGTGTGGGTGTGTGCCGTTGGCGTTCTGGCGTCTGATAGCCTAGAATCGTTACCAGCACAAGAAGTAGTGGCAGTTGTACCAAAAACAACGTTTAAAGTATTATTTGATGCAAGGGTTCCGCCGCCGATTAATCCGGTGCCCGCAAGTATCTGCGTAGTATTAATTACAGCATCACTGATTCCATACCCTGCTACCGTAGTCGGAGTAGATGAAATCTTAGACCAAGCCAATGAATTCATCCATGTTGGGTTGCTATAAGAACCAGCCAACTGTGGATATCTAGCATCTCCGCGAGTATCATTATGGTACTGGCTATGATCATCGTCAGCAAGACCAGTTAATAGGCCGTGATCAGTAACTCCACCACCAGAAGATCCAGTCGCGGCAATTGTAAAGGTGTTTGCAGCATCATTATAAACTATAGCAATACCAGTACCAGCCACAAATAACGTGTTTACTCTATCATCTATTGTTTCAGCAATATCTGTGATATCACTAGATGTATGAGTATGTGTTAATGGTGTACGTGCATCGCTTAATCGAGAATCATTTCCTACGCAGGCGGTAGTTGCAGATGTTCCATAAAGAACATTGAAAACCCTATCACTCGCAAGACTACCACCACCTATTAATCCAGTACCAGCAGTTAGTGTCAATGTATTAGAGACAGCATCAGAAATAGCATATCCAGCCAATGTTGTTGGCGTTGATGATATTTTTGACCACGCTAAAGAAGATAGCCATGTCGGATTTGCATAAGATCCGGCCAATGAAACATATCTAGCATCGCCCCGTGCGTCATTGTGATATTGTGTATGATCATCATCTGAAAGACCATATAAATTACCATGATCATTAATAATTCCTGTAACATTGATTGTTAATGAATTGGAAGCGTCATTATATATTATTGTAACGCCGGTGCCAGCCAAAACTAGTGACGAAACTCTGTCATCTACAGATTCTGCAAAATCTGTGATATCCGAAGATGTATGTGAATGTGTTAGCGGCGTGCGAGCATCCGAAAGTCTTGAATCATTACCCACACATGCGTTATTTATTCCTGTACCAAAAGATACGTGGAAAATTCTATTAGAAGATAAAGAGCCGCCGCCAATAAGTCCAGTACCAGCAGAAATTGTTATTGTATTTAATGCAGCGTCAGTAATTCCATAACCAGCAATAGTCGTCGGCGTAGTATTGACTGTGGACCATTTTATTGTGCTAATCCAAGCCGGGTCTGAATATGAACCAGCCAATTGAACATATCTAAGATCCCCGCGAGTATTGTTATGATACTGAGTATGGTCATCATCACCGAGCCCGCTAAGCAATCCGTGATCAGTAATTAACCCGGTGGCCTTCAGAATAATCGTATTTGTGCCGTCGTTGTAATCAATATTGATACCAGTTGATTGAACTAATAAAGAGGCGACTCTATCATCAACTGCTTCTGAAAAATCTGTAATACTTGAAGATGTAATCGAACCGCCGCCACTCAGTTGGCTGACAACCGCTAACTGTCCAGTTATTGATGGCAAAAGAATACGAAAATTGTTACCAACACCTGTCGGTGCTACAAGTCTTACATCGGAATTATTCGATTTAAGAGATATGGTTTCATTAACTTTGAAATTATTTGGACTGATATATGTCATAGTATGAACCAGTTTTCGGAGTCAGATGCTATTGTATATGATGCATAATCTGAATCTAACAATATTTTTCCAGTACCGTCTATTTTTTGAACGCCAAAAGCCTGAATTTCAGTATTGTTTGTTCCAGCAAACCCAGCCCAATCTTTAATATTGAATTTTCTTCCAGCAAAAAGAGATGAATCTGGTAACAAGATAACACATCCTGTGGCGTTTGTGTTAACATAAATTACACTATCGTTCTGAGAGACAGAATAAAATCCACTAACTCTAGTATATGGTAAAGGAGAAACGCCTATTTGACTTACTAAAGCCAATGTTCCACCCGTTGCCGGAATGTTTACAGTGATGTTTCCAGTTATTGAAGGACAAGCAAGATAAGCCTCTGACGTTCTTCCAGAGTTTGATATCCTTAAACCTTGTGCGTATAGGTTTCCCGATGTATCAATCGCAGCATAAAGCCCGGTTGGAACCTGTTTACGCCACTCTTGTATATTTGTAGAAAAACGAATATCACCGCTCGGATGGTAATAACCACCTATTTGCTGATAGACGGTTAGCGGTGCGTAATAAGCGTATGTAGGCTTTATTACTACTTCTTTGTTGATTGCTAACCCTGTTGGATATGCATTGAATATTGGCGACCCGGAAGAAACAACAAACACACCATCAGCAACATTACATCCAATGCCATAAGGTATGCTAAACGGATGATTGAATTTAAGATAAAGACTGCTAGATGATCCGCTTGGTAGTAATATGCCAGAAGAGAATGTTTTTATTCCGCCAACATTTTGGTTCGTGCTTAAGTCTACAAATATTTTTCCGGTAGCACCAGTACCGCCCTGAGCGATGGTTATTGGCGTAGTTAGATTTGGTAGGGCTGTGATTTGTGTATTCACGCCAGAACTGTTAAAACTGACAGATGGGCTTATTTTGACAAGAAGTGTTCCACTACTAGAAAAATCTAGATATATGCCAGTGCTGGCAAACATTTGTCTTTTTTCAAGTGTTCCATCACCCTTGCCTATCAAAATATCATACTGTTTATAGTCAGTATATCCAGTTAATCCCTCGTCGAAACCACCACCCTCATAAAGTGCTGGAGGTGTTGATGGTGTGGAACAATCTTCGGCGTATGGTTTTTCCCAAGCCAATAAACCGAATCTTGGCCTACCGTCATCATTTATGTTTATGATAACACATGGTGTTCCGGTTGGAATTGGATGT